>Ga0222427_100134_pt1 | contig 194798 bp, 175 predicted proteins | sample 2B20Ametagenome_FD_182890 | JGI IMG/M metagenome (GOLD analysis project Ga0222427, IMG submission 182890) | Enriched microbial communities from leaf-cutter ant dump, University of Wisconsin, Madison, United States - 2B20A (version 2) | ecosystem: Environmental > Terrestrial > Nest > Insects...
CGGAAAGGTCCTTCACCATGTTGTCGATGCGGCCGGTGCGACGGTAATCCTTCGCCACGAAGCGCGGCATGTATTCCTGCAGGATCGCGCTGTCGGCGCGACCGCCCTTCAGCGCCTGCGGGATCTTTGCGGCATCGACCCCGGCATCGAGCGCAAGCTGCGTCGCCTCGGCGACGGCAAGGAAGCCGAGGCCGCAGAGCACCTGGTTGATCAGCTTGGTCGTCTGTCCTGCGCCGACCGGACCCATATGGGTGTAGTTGCTCGCGACATGGCGCAGCACGGTATGCGCATCCTCGACGTCCTTCGCCGCGCCGCCGGCCATCAGCGTGAGTTCGCCGGTCAAAGCCTTCGGCGCGCCGCCGGAAAGGGGGCTGTCCACCCAGCGAAGGCCCCTTTCGGCGGCATCGGCCGCCAGTTCCTTCGTCGCTTCCGGATCGATCGACGACATGTCGATGATCAGCGTGCCGGGCCTTGCGCCTTCCACCACGCCCGTCTGACCGAAGACGGCCTTACGCACGATGGCGGGCGAGTTGAGGCTGAGGATGACGTAGTCGCTCTCTGCAGCCGCTTCCGCCGCGCTCGATGCGGCATAGGCGCCCCTGTCGACCAGTGCCTGGCGCTTTTCCGGGCTGGGGTCGAAGACGGTGAGGCGGTTGCCGGTCCCGGCAAGCCGCGTGCCGATGGCGCCGCCCATGGCGCCCGCGCCGATCAGCGCTACCCTGTTGCTCATGGCCCGCTCTCCTCAAGATGCGTTGCGATGTCGTCGACGATCCGCTCCAGCGGCCTGTCGATGTCGACGGTCACCGCGTTCTCGTCCGGACCCGGCGGCTCCAGGGCGGCGAACTGGCTGTCGATGAGGCTTGCCGGCATGAAGTGCCCGGCGCGGGCGGCCATGCGGGTGGCGATCAGCTTCCTGCTGCCGGCGAGGTGCACGAAGAGCACGGGCGCGCCGGCCTCCTTGCGGATGTGGTCGCGGTAGCGCCGCTTGAGGGCCGAGCAGCCGAGGATGAGGATGCCGTCCGGCGCGGCGAGCTTCTGCCCGACGAGGGTGAGCCAGGGCCAGCGGTCCTCGTCGGTCAGCGCCTCGCCGCGGCTCATCTTGTCGATGTTCGCCTGCGGGTGCAGGTCGTCGCCGTCGAGATAGGTGGCGCCGAGGCGGGCGGCGAGCGCCGCGCCCACCGCCGACTTGCCGCAGCCGGCGACGCCCATCAGGACGATGCGCCGGTTTGCCTCAGAGCGAGGCCGTGATGCCGCCGTCGACATAGAGCGTGTGTCCGTTCACGAAAGAGGAAGCGTCGGAGGAAAGGAAGATGCAGGCGCCGACGAGCTCGTCGACTTTGCCCCACCGGCCGGCCGGCGTGCGCTTTTCCAGCCATGCGGAGAAGGCGGGATCGGCGACGAGCGCGGCATTCAGCGGCGTGTCGAAATAGCCGGGTGCGATGGCGTTGCATTGCAGGCCGTATTTCGCCCAGTCCGTCGCCATGCCCTTGGTGAGGTTGCCGACGGCGCCCTTGGTGGCCGTGTAGGGGGCGATGCCCGGGCGGGCCAGCGCGGTCTGCACGCTGGCGATGTTGATGATCTTGCCCGCCCCGCGCGCGATCATGTGGCGCGCGACGGCCTGGCCGACATTGAAGACGGAGGAGACGTTCGTCCGCAGCAGCCGCTCGAAGGCCTCGGCGGGAAAATCCTCCAGCGGCGTGCGGTACTGCATGCCGGCATTGTTGACGAGGATGTCGATGGCGCCGACCTCCGCCTCGAAGGCATCGACCGCCTTGCGCGCGGCCTCATGGTCGGTGGCGTCGAAGGCGAGCGTGTGCCCGGCGCCGAGGCTTTCCGCCGCCGCCTTCAGCCGAGCCTCGTCGCGGCCGTTGAGGACGACCTGCGCGCCCGCCGCCGCAAGGCCCTTCGCCAGCGCGAAGCCGATGCCCTGCGAGGAGCCGGTGACGAGGGCGCGCCGGCCCGTCAGGTCGAAGAGTTGGATGCTCATGTGGTCGTGTCCTCAGGAAAATGCGATCTGCGTCTTCATCGACTGGCCCTTGTCGGAGGCGATCTCGAAGGCCTGCAAGGCGTCGGCGAGCGGCAGGGTGTGGGTGATCAGCGGCTTGACGTCGATGAGGCCGCCCTGCATCAGCTTCACCGCCACGGCGAATTCCTCATGAAAGCGGAAGGAGCCGCGCAGGTCCAGTTCCTTGGCGGTGATCGCCATCATGGGCAGGCTCATCTCGCCGCCGAGGCCGAGCTGGACGATGACGCCGCGCGGGCGCAGCGCATGGATACCGGCAACGAGCGCGGGCTGCGCGCCCGAGCATTCGTAGAGAACGTCGAAAGTGCCCTTGTTCTCGCTGAAGGGAAGAAGGCCGTCGCGGTTTTCCGACAGGTTGACCGTGCGGTCCGCGCCGACGGCGCGGGCAAAGCTGAGCGCGCGTTCGGAAAGGTCGGCCGCGACGATCTCGGCGGCGCCGGCTCGTCTCGCGGCAAGGATGGAGAGGGTGCCGATCGGCCCGCAGCCGGTGACGAGAACGCGCTTGCCCAGCATCTCGCCGGCCCGGCGCGTGGCGTGCAGCGTCACCGAGAGCGGCTCGGCCATCGCCGCTTCCCCGGCCGAGAGCCCGTCGGCCTTCACGCACTGGCTTGCATTGGCGACCAGCCGCTCGCGGAAGGCGCCCTGGATATGCGGGAAGGGCATCGCGGAACCGTAGAACCGCATGTTGAAGCAATGGTTCGGCAGGCCCTTGAGGCAATATTCGCAGGCCCCGCAGGGGCGCGAGGGCGAGACGGCGACGAGATCGCCGACGGCAAGGCCGGAGACGCCTTCGCCAAGGGCGGAAATATGGCCGGAGACCTCGTGGCCGAGGATCATCGGTTCCTTGAGGCGCACCGTGCCGAAGCCGCCGTGGTTATAATAATGCAGGTCCGAGCCGCAGATGCCGCCGCTCGCAAGGCGGATCTCCACCTCGCCGGGGCCGGGCGCGGCAAGGGCGCTTTCCTCGACCCGCAGGTCCTTCGGGGCATGGATGACGATGGCTTTCATGGCATTACCCTCACAGGACCGGGGTCGGCAGCGGCCGTCCGTCGAAATGGGCCGACAGGTTGTCGAAGACGAGCTGGCCCATGGCCTTGCGAGTCTCCACCGTGCCGGAAGCCATATGCGGCTGCAAGAGCACGTTGTCGAGCGCGAGGAAGCGCGGGTTGAGGTTCGGTTCGCCTTCGAAGACGTCGAGCGCGGCCGAGCCGAGCGTCCTGGCCTCCAGCGCATCGAGAAGTGCGTTTTCGTCGATGTTGGAGGCGCGCGAGATGTTGATCAGCATGCCATCGGGCCCCAGCGCCTCGATGACCTTGCGGCCGACGATGTGGCGCGTCTCGGCCGAGGCGGCGAGCGTGACGAAGAGGAAATCCGAGCGTTCGGCAAGCGCGACCGGATCGGCGATGAAGGTCCAGTCCCTGGCGAAGTCCTTCGGGTCGGTGTCGCTGTAGGCGATGTCCATGTCGAAGCCGGCGAGGCGCTTTGCCACCTCGTAGCCGATGCGGCCGAGGCCGAGGATGCCGGCGCGACGGCCGTGCACGCGGCGTTTCAGCGGGTAGAGGCCCTTGGCCGCCCAGTCGCCGCTCTTGACCCAGCGCTCGCCGCCGATCATGCCGCGCGCTTCGGCGAGCATCATGGCGACGCCGAGGTCGGCGACGTCCTTGGTCAGCACGTCCGGCGTGTTGGTGACGCGGATGCCGCGCTCGCGGGCGGCAGCAAGGTCGACCGCATCGAAGCCGACGCCGTAGACGGAGATTACCTCCAGCTTCGGCAATGCCTCGATCATCGCCCGGTTGGCGCCGAGCTCGCCGCGCGTGGCGATGCCGCGGATACTGGCGCCGTGCTCGGCAAGGAACGCCGCCTTGTCGGCCGCCTCGAAATAGCGGTGCATGGTGAAATGTGCATCCAGACGCTCCTGGTCCCATTCGGGGTAGGGGCCAACCTGCAATAGCTCGATCTTGCTCACGGCATGTCCTTCGGAAGGTGACTTGTTATCGATAACATATTCCGCTTTGAAGAATTGTCCAGCCTCAATTTGCATTCGTTAGCGTCGTGGAAAATGCCGCTTGACACGGATGTTATCGATACCATATCAATATCGTATGGCCTCATCGTGCTTTGGGAGGAGCGGATGGATACGGACACGCTTCTGGAATTCCGTGCCGTCTCGAAGGAGTTCGGCGGCACCAGGGCTTTGACGAGCGTATCGCTCGATCTCAAGCGGGGCGAGATCCTGGCGCTGCTCGGCGAGAACGGCGCGGGCAAGTCCACCCTCATCAAGACGCTTGCCGGCATCTACCGCCCGGACGGCGGCGAAATCCTCTTTCGCGGCGAGCCCTACCAGCACCGTCCGCCCCGGCCGAACGAGCGCCAGTCGGTCGCCTTCATCCACCAGGATCTCGGCCTCATCGAATGGATGACGGTCGCCGAGAATGTCGGCCTCGCGCAGGGCTTTTCCATGCGCCGCAAGCTGATCGACTGGAACGCGACGGCGCGGCGCACCGCCGAGGCCCTGAAGCTGGTCGGCTGCGATTTCGACCCGTCCACCCGCGTGCAGAACCTCACCCGCACCGAAAAGTCGCTGGTCGCCATCGCCCGCGCGCTGGCGGTGGAGGCGGACGTCCTCGTCCTCGACGAGCCGACCGCCAGTCTTCCGGCCGACGAGGTGGAGCGCCTGTTCGCCGCCATCCGCCCGCTGAAGGAGCGGGGCGTCGCGATGATCTACGTCTCGCACCGGCTCGACGAGATCTTCCGTATCGCCGACCGCGTCGCCGTCCTGCGCGACGGGCACCTCGTCGGCGAGACGGCGGTGGCCGCCACCAATCCGGACGAGCTCATCCGCATGATCATCGGCGACAAGGCCGGCCAGCTCTTCGCCAAGGCGCATTCGGCGCCTGGCGAAACACTGGTCTCCGTGCGCGACCTGACCTGCCGCGGCGCCGGCCCCGTCTCCTTCGAATTGCGGCAGGGCGAGCTTCTGGGCCTCGTCGGCCTGCGCGGCGCGGGGCAGGAGCTGATCGGCCGCGCGCTCTTCGGCGCCGAGCCGGCAACGGGCGCGGTGACGGTCCGCGGCGCCAGCCCGGACCTTGCGAGCCCCGAAACGGCGATCGCCTCCGGCATCGGCCTGATTGCCCGTGACCGCACGGAGGAGTCCGTCGCCATGTCGTTGTCGCTCCGGGAAAACACCTTCCTCAATCCCGGCGCGTCCGGCCGCGGGCTTGCCGCCTTCCTCTCCCCGTCGAGGGAGGCGGAGATGGCCTTCGCGCTCGGTGAGAAGGTGGGGCTTCGCCCGAACGACCAGTCGCTCGCCATCGAGGCGCTGTCGGGCGGCAACCAGCAGAAGGTCGTCGTCGGCCGCTGGCTTGCGACCGGCCGCAAGCTGCTGATCGCCGAGGACCCGACCGCCGGCGTCGACGTTGGCGCCAAGGCCGATATCTACCGCCTCATCGCCGCGGCGGTGGAGGAGGGGCTCGCCGTCCTCGTGATCTCCACGGATTTCGAGGAGATCGCCCATATCTGCCACCGGGCGCTGGTCTTCTCGCGCGGGCGCATCGTCCGCGAGCTTGCCGGCGCCGACCTCACCACATCCGCCGTCATTGCGGCCGCCTCCGCTTCCGAAGCGGCCTGATCCCGGGAGAAAGCCGATGCAATCCATCCAGTCCACCGCGCTCGAGCCGACACCCGCCGAGATGAAGGGCCTTTCGGGCGGCGAGAAGCTGAAGCGGCTCCTGCCTGTCTACGGCCTCGTGATCCTGACGACGCTGCTGATCGTCATCTTTTCCGTTCTCCTGCCCGATACGTTCCCGACGCTCCTCAACCTGCGCTCGATCATCGCCAACAAGACGATCATCGCCATCCTCTCGCTTGCCGCGATGATCCCCATGGCCTGCGGGCGCATCGACCTCACCATCGGCTACGGCATCGTGCTCTGGCATATCCTCGCCATCAGCCTGCAGACCATGTTCGGCCTGCCCTGGCCGGTCGCCGTCGCCGTCGTCCTCGTGCTCGGGGCGGTGACGGGCCTCCTCAACGGCCTTCTCGTCGAGGTCGCCAAGATCGACAGCTTCATCGCCACGCTCGGCACGGGCACCGTCATCTATGCCGTCGCGCTCTGGCACACGGGCGGCCGGCAGGTCGTCGGCGTCCTGCCGGACGGCTTCCTCGCGCTCAACGGCACCATGCTCTTCGGCCTCCCGATCACCGGCTTCTACGTGCTGGCGCTGGCGCTCGTCATGTGGATCGTGCTCGAATACCTGCCGATCGGCCGCTACGTCTACGCCATCGGCGCGAACCCGAAGGCGGCCGCCCTCAACGGCATTCCCGTCCGCCGCTTCGTCATCGGCGCCTTCATCGCCTCGGGCGTGCTCTCGGCCGTCGCCGGCGTGCTGCTCGCCTCGCGCCTTCGCATCGGCCAGGCGAGCGTCGGCCTCGAATACCTGCTGCCGGCGCTGGTCGGCGCCTTCCTCGGCTCCACCACCATCAAGCCCGGCCGCGTCAACGTCTGGGGCACGGTGATCGGCGTCGTCATCCTCGCCGTCGGCATTGCCGGCATCCAGCAGTTCGGCGGTTCCTTCTTCGTCGAGCCGCTCTTCAACGGCGTCACGCTGCTCGTCGCCATCGGCATTGCCGGCTACGCCCAGCGCCGCCGCGGCGTCGTCGGCGCGCTGAAGCCGAAGGCCGCGCTGGAAAAGACGTCCTGACCACGCATTCGTTCACGTCCAAAGGGAGGACACAATCGTGAAACGCAGACACTTCCTCGCAACCACCGCCGCCGCCGTGCTTACCGTGGCGCTCGCCGGCCCCGCCTTCGCCGATGCCATGGCCGACGCCAAGGCGGTCGTGGAGAAATACGCCACCAAGGTCGACAAGTGGGACGGCCCGACGAGCGGCCCGAAGGCGGCCGACGGCAAGACCGTCGTGGTGGTCGCCGCCGACATGAAGAACGGCGGCATCCTCGGCGTCGTCAACGGCATCCAGGAAGCGGCCTCCGCCATCGGCTGGACCGTGACCGTGGTGGACGGCGCCGGCTCCATCGAGGGCCGCACCGCCTCCTTCGGTCAGGCGCTGACGCTGAAGCCGGGCGGCATCATCATCGCCGGCTTCGACGCCGTCGAGCAGAAGCCGGCCATGGAAGACGCCAAGAAGGCGGGCATTCCCATGGTCGCCTGGCACGCCGCGCCTGCGGTCGGCCCGGTCGAGGAGGTCGGCGTCTTCGCCAACGTGACGACGGATGCGATGGAGGTCTCCAAGGCCGCCGCCGACTATGCCTTCGTCGATGCCGGCGGCAAGCCGGGCGTGATCATCTTCACCGATTCCACCTATGCCATCGCCATCGCCAAGGCCGACAAGATGAAGGCCGAGATCGAGGCGCTGGGCGGCAAGGTGCTGGAATATGTCGACACGCCCATTGCCGAGACCTCGCAGCGCATGCCGCAGCTCACCACGACGCTGCTCCAGAAGTACGGCGACCAGTGGACCCATTCGCTGGCGATCAACGACATCTACTTCGACTTCATGGGCCCGTCGCTCTCGGCTGCCGGCATTGCCGGCGACGGCGCGCCCAAGAGCGTTGCGGCCGGCGACGGCTCGGAAAGCGCCTACCAGCGCATCCGCGCCAGGCAGTACCAGTCGGTGACGGTGGCCGAGCCCCTGAACCTGCAGGGCTGGCAGCTCGTCGACGAGCTGAACCGCGCCTTTGCCGGTGAGCAATGGTCCGGCTACGTCTCGCCGCTTCATGTCGTGACGGTCGACAATGTCGAGTTCGACGGCGGGCCGAAGAACACCTTCGACCCGGACAACGGTTACCGCGACGAATACAAGAAGATCTGGGGCAAGTAAGTCTTCCTCCCGGCACGTCGGGCGGCGCTTGCGCTGTCCCGGCGGGCCGGTATTCTGCGCCGCGTCTGTTTTGAGAGGAGAGGAACGGAATGTCGTTTTTTGAGGCGGAAGAGCCGGAATTTTCCACCTTCGTGCTGGGCAACGCCCCGCTCAAGAAGCTGGCCGGCGGGTTCGACTGGGTCGAGGGGCCGGTCTGGTTCGGCGACCACGACTGCCTCCTGTTCTCCGACATCCCGAACAATCGCATGCTGCGCTGGAGCGCCACGCTCGGCATCACCACCTTCCGCGAGCCGTCCAACTTCGCCAACGGCAATACGCGCGACCGCGAGGGCCGGCTCCTGACCTGCGAGCACGGCACGCGCCGCGTCACCCGCACGGAGCATGACGGTTCCATCACCGTCATCGCCGACAGCTACGAGGGCAAGCGGCTGAACTCGCCCAACGACGTCGTCGTTACCTCGGACGGGGCGATCTGGTTCACCGATCCGCATTACGGCATCGGTTCGGATTACGAGGGCACCCGCAGCGAGCAGGAGCTGCCCTGCAACGTCTACCGCGTCGACCCGCGGTCCGGCCATGTCCGCGCGGTGCTCACCGATTTCAACTGCCCGAACGGCCTTGCCTTCAGCCCGGACGAGCGGCGCCTCTACGTCGCCGATACCGGCCGCATGTTCACCGACGATCCGCGCCATATCCGCGTCTTCGACGTTGCGGCGGACTGGACGCTGACCGGGGGCGACGTCTTCCACATCATCTCTCCCGGCTGCGCCGACGGCATGCGCGTCGATGCGGCGGGTAACCTTTGGTCCTCGGCCGGCGACGGGGTGCACTGCATCGCCCCGGACGGCCGGCGCCTTGGAAAGATCCTCGTGCCGGAGACCGTTTCCAACATCTGCTTCGGCGGGCGGCATCGCCACCGCCTCTTCATCACCGCGACCACCTCGATCTATGCCGTCTCGCTCGCCATCCGCGGCGGGACGCGGCCGCAGGCGGGGGCGTGATGGCGTTCGTGGAGGCGACCACACGGCTGACCGACGAGGGACTTTCCGCCATGCTGGCGGCTGCGGTGGCGGCGGCGAAGGCCATGGGCCAGCCGCAATGCATCGTCGTCGTCGATCAGAGCGGCGTGACGCTCGCCGCCTTCCGCATGGCCGGCTCGCGCTATCTTTCCTTGAAGAGCGCGACCGCCAAGGCCCGCACCGCCGCCTCCATCGGCGCGCCGAGCGACAGCGTGCCGGAGCCGGTGCGCCCGGCCATCGCCGCGGCGACGGACGGGGCCGTCACGGGCTTGCGCGGCGGCCTGCCGATCCGCATCGGCGGCGTGCTCCTCGGCGGCATCGGTGTCGGCTCGGGATCGGGCGAGCAGGACGAGACGGTCGCCCGCGCGGCGCTTTCGGCCATCGGCGCCGATACGGCGGGGCAGGCGGCATGAAGAACGACAAGGCCCCGACCATGGCGGACATCGCCCGCAAGACGGGCGTTTCCCCCATGACCGTGTCGCGCGCCTTCAAGTCCGGCAGCATGATCAACAAGGATACGCGCGATGCGATCCTGAAGGCGGCCGAGGACCTCGGCTACGTCTTCGATTCCACCGCCTCGAACCTTCGCTCGCAGAAGACGGATTTCATCGCCGTCACCATCCCTTCCATCAACAATGCGAACTTCGCCGATACGGTGGGCGGCCTTTCCGAGACGCTGAGCGTGCACGGCTTCCAGATCCTGCTCGGCTATACGAACTACGATACGGAGGAGGAGGAGCGGCTGATCGAGCAGCTTCTGCGCCGCAAGCCGCAGGCCATCGTCGTCACCGGCGGCAAGCATACGCCCCGCGCGCGAAAACTGCTGGAAAACGCCAATGTGCCGGTGATCGAGACCTGGGACGTGCCGGCCGAGCCGATCGGCCATTTCGTCGGCTTTTCCAACGCGAATGCCGTGCGCGCCATGGTCGATCATTTCGTGGCCGTCGGCTATACGCGCATCGCCTTCATCGGCGGCGATGCGAGCCGGGACACGCGCGGCAGCGACCGCCGCCTCGGCTTCATCGCGGCGCTCCGCGACCATGGGCTCGACGCTTCGCGGCTGATCCACGGCGGCGTGCCGCCCATTTCCATGCGGGAGGGGGCGAATGCCATGGCTCGGCTGCTTGCCGAATATCCCGACACCGAGGCGGTGATCTGTGTCTCGGACCTTTCGGCCTTCGGCGCGCTCACGGAATGCCAGCGCCGGGGCGTCGCGGTGCCGGGGCGCATCGCCATCGGCGGCTTCGGCGACTACGAGATCGGCGGCATCAGCGTGCCGGCGCTGACGACCATCAATGCGCGGGCGCGCCAGGTCGGCGAGCGCACCGGGCAATTGATCCTCGACCTCCTCCAGGACCGGCAGGACGTCAGCGACATCACGATCGAGCCCGAGCTGATCGTGCGCGAAAGCAGCCGGTAAGCCCTCAAACTAGCGGATACGCTTGCCCGCCTCGTCGAAGAGGAAGGATTTCGCCGCGGAAAGGCCGACCGTCAGCCGGTCGCTGCCGTCCGCCCCGCGGAAGCTCCCGTGCTCGACGATGATGCGCTCCTCCGCCGAGACATTGGCATAGACATAGCTGGTATTGCCGAGATGCTCGGCGACGTCGACGTCGAGGACCATGTCGGCGTCGCCCGTGCCGGCCGGCCGGAAATGCTCCGGCCGCACGCCGAGGCTCACCGTATCGCCGGGCCGCACCGCCGATGTGCGGAGGGAAAAGCCGAGCGTCACGTCCGGCTGGCTTTCGAGCGCCACGGTGACGCGGCCCTCCCCGGCCGTCACGACGCGGGCCTTCAGGAAATTCATGCGCGGCGAGCCGATGAAGCCGGCGACGAAGGTATTGTCGGGATCGTCGTAGAGGTCGAGCGGCGCGCCGACCTGCTCGACCACGCCGGCCCGCAGCACGACGATCTTGTCGGCGAGCGTCATCGCCTCCACCTGGTCATGGGTGACGTAGATGACGGTGGATTTCAGCGCCTTGTGCAGCTTGGCGATCTCCACGCGCATATGCACGCGCAATTCCGCGTCGAGGTTGGAAAGCGGCTCGTCGAAGAGGAAGACGTCCGGGTCGCGCACGATGGCGCGGCCGATGGCGACGCGCTGGCGCTGGCCGCCGGAAAGCGCCTTGGGCTTCCTCTCCATCAGGGGCCCAAGTTCGAGGATGCGGGCGGCGTCGTTGACGCGCCGCTCGATCTCCTCCTTCGCCATGCCGGCGAATTTCAGCGCGAAGCCCATGTTCTCGCGCACCGTCATGTGCGGATAGAGCGCATAGGACTGGAAGACCATGGCGATGCCGCGCTTCGACGGATCGACGTCGTTCATCACCGCGCCGCCGATGGCAAGCTCGCCGGAGGTGATGTCCTCGAGGCCCGCGATCATGCGCAGCAGCGTCGATTTCCCGCAGCCGGACGGGCCGACGAAGACGACGAACTCGCCCGTTTCGATGGAGAGGTCGACGCCCTTGATGATGTCGAGCGCGCCGAAGCGCTTGCGTATGTCGGTGAGGCGAACATCGGCCATGGGCGGGATCTCAGCTTACGGTGAAGGTGACGGATTGCGGTGCAAAGCGGCGGCTGGTCACGGAAAGCTCCAGCCTGCCCTTTTCCTCGCCCGCCTCGACCCAGAAGCCGGTCGCCCCGCCCTTCAATGTATGGTCGGCGGGGCCGATGATGCGGCCGGGGCCGGAAAGCGCCAGCGAAACCGGCTCCTCGAAATAGGGTAGGAGGTTGCCGCACTGGTCGAGGACGCGCACGACGACGCGCACCGCATCCTTTTCGCCCGCCCGCAGCGCCGTATCGTCGGGCGTCACCTCCAGCGTCGTCGGCACCGGGTCGGCCGGCAGAACCATCGTCTTCACCGCCTTGCCGTCGACATAGCCGGTGAAGGTTCCCTCGCGCCAGACGCGGCCCCAGGTGCCGAATTCCTGCGGCGTGACGGTGCGAAGGTCCAGCACGACGGGCGGATGCGGCAGGTGCGGATAGTTCTCCCGGTCGGGATAGACGCGCTTTGCCGGCCATTCGCCGAACTTCACCTCGACATAGTCGCAGTTGGTCAGCACGATCAGCGGCAGGACGCCGCCGATATTGCGCTCGCCGCGCGCCCAGAAGGTGACGGGCTGCATCACCACGCCGTCCTTCGGATCGCCCTGCGAGGCATAGGCGTAGGCTGCGAGCTTTGGAATGCGGTACATGTCGAGCACGCCGTGATAGCAGATGCGGTCGCCCGAGCCGAAGTCCTTGTGCGTGTTGTAGTCGAACATGCACCAGCCGGTGGAGCCGGAAATGTCGCTGTCGCCGGCAACGGCGTTCAGGATCAAGAGGTGGCGGGTGACGTGCTCGGCCTGGCGCTGCTCCTGGTCGAAGCGCTTGGTCGGGTACATGTGGCCGTTATATTCGGTGATCATGTAGGGGATCGGCTTCGTGATGCCGGTCGTCTCCACCCGGTCGCGCAGCACGACGCGGCCGCGGTTGTTGCCGGGCATCTCCTCCTGGCCGAGGATGAAGTCGTTCATCGTGTAGACGTCTTCGAGCATCTCCGAATTGGTGATGAAGCGCACGCCGCCGGTCTGGCGGGTCGGGTCGAGTTCGCGGGCGAGGCGGTTCGTCTCGGCGTAGAAGTCGTGGCTGTCCTGGCTCTCGTTGATGCGCACGCCCCAGATGATGATCGAGGGATGGTTCCAGTCGCGCTCGATCATGCGGCGCACGTTCGCGATGGATTCCTTCTGCCAGGCCTCGCCGCCGATATGCTGCCAGCCGGGAATCTCCTCGAAGCAGAGCAGGCCGATCTCGTCGCAGCGCTCGATGAACCATTTCGACTGCGGATAGTGCGAGGTGCGCACGATGTTGCAGGCAAGCTCGTATTTCAGGATATCGGCGTCCTTCTCCTGCGCGCGCCGGCCCATGGCGTAGCCGGTATGCGGCCAGCTCTGGTGCCGGTTGAGGCCGCGCAGCTTGAGCGGCCTTCCGTTGAGCAGGAAGCCGTCCGGCGTGAAGAGCGCGGTGCGGAAGCCGAAGCGCTGCGTCAGCACGTCCTCGCCGTAGTCGGTGGCAAGCTTCAGCGAGAGGGCGTAGAGAACGGGATTGTCGATGTCCCAAAGCTCGATACCGGCGAGGCCGGTGAAGGTCAGCACCGCCTCGTTGCCGTCGATGGCGATGGAGGTGGCCGCCACATCCCCGCCACCCTTGCGGCGGATCTTGGCGTCGAGCGTGCCGGATACGGCGAGCCCCTGCGGGTTGGCGAGGAAGACGCGGGCGGTGACGGTCTTCTTTTCCGCAAGCGCGTCCGGCGTCTCGATCTTCACATTGGCGATGGAGACGGGGCTTGCCACCTTCAGCCAGGCGTCGCGGTAGAGGCCGGCATAGCACAGATAGTCGATCTGGCCGCCGAAGGGCGGGATATCCGGGTTCTCCGAGCCGTCGATCTTGACGGTGACAAGGTTCTCGCCCTGCCTCAGATACGGCGTCAGGCGCGCCTCGAAGGGGGTGTAGCCGTCCTTGTGGGCGGCGATCTCCCTGCCGTTCAGGTAGACCACGCTATCGGCCATGGCGGCGTCGAAGACGAGGGAAACCTCCTGCCCCTCGAAATCCTCCCGCCAGTCGATGACCTTCTGGTAGGTGAAGGGCTTCTGGTAATCGGTCTCGTCGAAATAGTTGTAGGGCAGCTCGACGGCGCTGTGCGGCAGGCGCACGCGCTCGCCGTCCTGCATCGTGTCCACGCGCGTGGGCTCGAAGCCCTCGCGGAAGAGCCAGTTGCCGTTGAAGTTTTCGGTGATGCGCATGGGGTATTCCTATTTGACCGAGCCGAGCATGCCCTGCACGAACTGGCGCTGCATGACGAAGAAGACGAAAAGGGTGGGAAGCGTGGCGAGGATCGTGCCGATCATGACCACGCCGTAATCGGGATAGTAGGCCGAGGCGAGCGAGGAGACGACGAGGGTGATCGTCTTGGTCTCGTTCGATTGCAGCACGATGAGCGGCCAGAGATAGTTGTTCCAGTTCGTCATGAAGACGATGACGAAGGCGGCCGCATAGGTGGAGCGCATCACCGGCACGTAGATGTAGAGGAAGATCTGCCATTCCTTCAGCCCGTCCACCTTGGCCGCGTCCCGCAGCTCCGTCGGGAAGGCCTTCGTCGACTGGCGGAAGTAGAAGATGATGAAGGCGGAGGCGACGGTGGGCAGCATGATGGCGATATGCGTGTTGATGAGCCCGGTCTTGGCCATCATCATGAAGAGCGGGATCATCAGCGCGCCGAAGGGCACCATCAGCGTGAGCAGCACCAGCGAATAGATGCGGTCGCGCGCCTTCGACTTGAACATCTCGAAGCCGTAGCCGGCGAGCGAGGAGACGGCGATGGTGAGCACCGTCGCCAGCACCGCCACCTTGGCCGAGTTCCAGAAGATCAGCGGCACGTCGACCTCGGTGAAGAACTTGCCGACATTGGCCGCGAAGGCGTCGCCGAACGTCGTCTTGCCGCCGATGATGTCGATCGAGGTGTTCGTGGCGCTGATCACCATCCAGAAGAACGGGAAGATCGACAGGAAGGCGGCAAGGCCGAGAAAGGCATATTGCAGCGCGGTGCCGGAAAGGCGCGAGAGGTTCATGCGCGGTCCCTCGCGGCGTAGAACTGGAGGAAGGAGAAGAGGGCCACCATGAGGACGATGACGTAGGAGACCGTCGCCGCATAGCCGAAGCTCGGCATGAAGCGGAAGGTGAGGTTGTAGATGTAGAGCGAGAGGGTGAGCGTGGCGTTCGCCGGCCCGCCCTTGCCCTCGGTGAGGTTGTAGACCTCGTCGAAGAGCTGGATCGTGCCGATGGTCGAGATGATCGTCGTGAAGAGGATCACCGGCTTGAGCATGGGCACGGTGATGTGGACGAAGCGGGCCCAGGCCGGCACGCCGTCGATCCGCGCCGCCTCGTAGATCGACTTGTCGATGTTCTGGAGCGCGGCGAGATAGAAGATCATGTTGTAGCCGGTCCAGCGCCAGGTGATGGCGAGGATGACCAGCACCTTGGCCCAGAAGGGCTCGGTCAGCCAGCCGATGGGCGTGCCGATGAGGCCGATCGCCATCAGCGCCTGGTTCACGACGCCGTCGACGGAGAACATGCTCTTGAACAGCACCGAATAGGCGACGAGCGAGGCGACGCACGGCAGGAAGATGGCCGTGCGGAAGAAGCCGATGAATTTAAGCCGGTCGTTGTTGAGCACCGCCGCCAGCATCAGGGCGAGCAGGATCATGATCGGCACCTGCACCACGAAGAAGACGACGGTGTTGGTGAGCGCCTGGATGAAGACCGGATCGTGCCAGAGGCGCACGACGTTTCCGAAGCCCGCGAACTTCATCATCATGCCCTTGCCCGAGAAGAAGGACAGGTAGAGCGAGCGGAAGATCGGGTAGACGAGGAAGATCGAGATCAGCAGGACCGACGGGGCGACGAACAGCCAGCCGTTCAGATCGTGATAACGCTTCAATCCGCCTGTTTTGCCGGCAGCCATGGGTCGACCTTCGATGCGGGAGACAAGGACCGGACCTCCCGCCGAAGGCAGGAAAGGTCCGGGAATGGGGCGGGCGCGCTGCGCCCGCCGGGAGGATCCTATTGGATCTGGCCCTCGGCCTGGCTGGCGATCTGCTTGAGGACATCGTCCACATTGGCGCCCTCGCCGAGCGAGGGCAGGTGCGCGGTCACGGCCGTATCCACCTCGTTGGTGAAGACGCCGTAGTTGACGGCCGGGACCTTGGCGAGCCAGTCGGAGAAGTTCTGCCAGACCTTCTCGCCGCCGAAGAAGGCATCGGCCTCGGAATAGGCCGCGCCCGTGCGCGCGGCGAGCAGCGAGCCGACGGCGCCGCGCTCGGTCAGGATCTTCTGGTAGAAGTCGATGTCCTTGGCGTAGACCTCGTTGAGGAAGTCGATGGCCTCGTCCTTCTCGGCGGAGCTTTCCGTCACGTACCAGCTCGAGCCGCCGAGATTGGAGGCATGGCCGGCGCCCTCGACATTCAGCTTCGGGATGGGCGCGACGCCCCACTTGCCGGACTGGTCGGCCTGCGCCTTGACGGTGCCGGTGATCCACACGCCGGTGGTGACGGTCGCGACATCCCCGGAGGTGAAGGTGTTGACCCATTCCGTCCAGCCGGCGGCCGGCTTGTGGATGCCCGCCTGGAGGATCTTCTGCTCGGTTTCGAGCGCGGCCTTCAGCGCGGCGTTGTTCTCGATGGAGAGATTGCCCTCCTTGTCGAAGTACCAGCCGCCGGCCGACTGCATCAGGATGCGGATGAAGCCGGCGTCGTTGATGTCGAGGCCGAGCATCTTCTTGCCGGTCTTGGCTTCCACTTCCTTGCCGATCTCGATGAAGCGGTCCCAGGTGAGGTCCTGCATGTCCTCCGGCTTGAAGCCGGCCTGCTCCAGGTAGTCCTTGCGGTAGTAGAGGCCGGTGACGCCGGAATCGAAGGGCACGCCGTAGACGGTGCCGTCCACCGTCATCAGCTCGACCTTGTAGGGCGCAAAGCCGGAATAATCGATCTTGCCCGACAGCGCGGCGAAGGCGCCGGGGAAGGACTGGAGGTATTTCTGCGCGCCGTAGTCCTCGATCAGCACGATATCCGGCAGCGTGTCCGTCGTGCCGGAGGACAGCGCCGTCTGGAGCTTCTGCTCGACGTCGGCCTTGGCGAAATCGACGATGTTGAAGGTCGTCTCCGGATGCTTGGCCGTATAGCGCGCGGCCGCTTCCTTCATGATGGCGACGTTGAAGTTCGGGTCCCAGCACCAGACGGTGACTTCGCCGGCAAAGGCGGCGGTGGACGCCAAGAGGCTCGCGCCGGCAAACATGCCGGCGGCAAGACGCGACAGAATGGTCCTGTTGTTCATCGTTTCCTCCCAAGAAACCGGATCGGGCAGGCTTCCTCTCCTGCCGCCGACGGAAAGATTTACCGAATTTCAGGAAACGCGCAAGGAAAATTTAGTAAATATTTATTGCGTCTGCGAAGAGGGCGAAAAGCCTCACGATTCCGGCGGCTTGCGGCAGCTCTCGCGCCAGACGAGCTCGGTGGCGATGCGCACCTGCTTGCCGTAGCTGCGGCCGGAAAGGCGCTCCAGCAGGAGGTCCACCGCCGTCTCGCCGATATGCTCGCCGTGGATGCGCACGGTGGTGAGCGGCGGGGTGAGGAACTGGGCGACGGGGATGTCGTTGAAGGAGATGACGGCGATGTCCCTGGGAATCGCCAGCCCCGCCTCCTGCAGCGCGCGGTAGGTGCCGATCGCCATGTTGTCGTTCGAGGTGACGATGACGTCGGGCCGGTCGGTGAGCGCCAGCAGGTCGCGCGCCAGCCGGTAGCCGGTGTCGAGCCGGAGGCTCTGCCCGCCGGAACAGTCGGCAAGGGCGAGAAGGTCGGGGTCGAAGGTGCCGTTCTTCTTCTGCCATTCGATATAGGCCGCGCAGCGCCGTTCGGCGAAATGCTGCACGCCGCCGTTGAGGCTCTCATGGCTGCCGATGAAGCCGATGCGGCTGTAGCCGCTGGCTTTCAGGCAATCGAGGATCTTGCGGGTGGCGAGCCCCATGTCGGAGAAGACGCTGTCGATATGGTCGCTCTTGGGGTCGAAATCGGCGAAGACGAGGTGGCGGGAATGCTCCGCGACCCAGGCGATCTCGTTGTCGGAATGCTTGCCGATGACGATGACGCCCGAGGCGCTTTCCAGAAGGGCCGCCTCCGGCAGCGCATCGGAATGGAAGACCTTGACGATCTCCGTCTTGAGGTCGCGGCAGCGGTTCTCGATGCCGAGCCTTACGCCGACATAGTAGGGATCGGCGATCTCGTCGGACGGTTCGAGGAAATGCACGATGACGAGCCGGGTGAGGAGGCTCGGCGCGGCATGGCCGTTCGCCTTGTTGCGGTTGCGCGGCGTCTCGTAGTTCAGCGCCTCGGCCGTCTCGATGATCGCCTGCCGCTTGGCCGGCGAGATCGACAGGGCCGGGTCGTAGTTCAGCACCCGCGAGACCGTGGCGGAGGAGACGCCGACGGCCTTGGCGATTTCCTTGATCGTTACCATCGCGTCATTCCGTTCGTTTCATCCGCTCATTGTGTCACAGTTGCGAAATCTCCGAAATCACCTCTAGTAAATATTTACCGGGAGAAAGGGGAAGGGCGTCGGGGCAGCCGGAATAACGGCATGAAAGCCGCATGTTGCCGGTATAGCCAGCCGGTAAATTTTTCTCAAGCCGTCGGTGCCGGTCCGCACCCTCAGCCATAGCGGGCGACGGCGAGGTCCGTCGCGTCGATCTCGGGCGTCCTGCCGGAGACGAGGTCGGCAACGAGGCGGGCCGAGCCCGAGCTCATCGTCCAGCCGAGCGTGCCGTGACCGGTGTTGAGGAAGAGGCCGGCGACCTTCGTCGCGCCGATGACGGGCGTGCCGTCCGGCGTCATCGGGCGAAGGCCGGACCAGAAGCTCGCCTTCGACACTTCGCCGCCGGGGAAGAGATCGGTGACGGAGTGCTGCAGCGTCAGGCGGCGCGGCTCGCCGAGATCGTTGGTATAGCCGGAGATCTCCGCCATGCCGCCGACGCGGATGCGCTCGCCGAGCCGGGTGATGGCGATCTTGTAGGTCTCGTCCATCACGGTCGATTCCGGTGCGCGGCTCGCGTCGGTGATCGGGATGGTCAGCGAATAGCCCTTGACCGGATAGACCGGCAGGCGGATGCCGTGCGGGCGCACGAGGAGCGGCGAGAAGCTGCCGAGCGCCACGACCACGGCGTCGGCCGCGATCCTGCCATGCGCGGTGACGACGCCGGTGACGCGCCCGCCTTCCACGTCGAGGCCGCGGATGATGCTGCCGTAGTTGAAGGCGACGCCGAGCGCTTTCGCCTTTTCCGCCAGCGCACCCGCGAACTTGAAGCAGTCGCCCGTCTCGTCCTTCGGCGTCAGCAGGCCGCCGACGATCTTTTCGCGTACATGTGCAAGTGCCGGCTCGACGCGGATGCAGCCCTCGGGATCGAGAACCTCGTAGGGAATGCCGTCGGCGGCGAGCGCCTTGACGTCCTTGGCGGAGGCGTCGAGCTGGGCTTCGCTGCGGAAGAGCTGCAGCGTGCCCTGCATGCGCTCGTCATAGGCAATGCCGGTCTCCTCGCGCAGCGCGGCGAGCGAGACGCGGCTGTAGTCGGCAAGGCGCAGCATGCGGCTCTTGTTGAGTGCATAGCGGGCCGAGGTGCAGTTGCGCAGCATCTGCGCCATCCAGGAGAGCATGGCCATGTCGACCTTCGGGCGCAGGATGAGCGGCGCGTGCTGCATGAACAGCCATTTCATCGCCTTCATCGGAATGCCGGGCGCAGCCCACGGCGAACAGTAGCCGAAGGAGACTTCGCCGGCATTGGCGAAGCTCGTTTCCAGCGCCGGGCCGGGCTGGCGGTCGACGACCGTGACTTCGTGGCCGGCCTTCGCAAGCTGGTAGGCCGAGGTGACGCCGACGATACCGGCGCCGAGAACGATGACTTTCATGATGTCCTCACAGGGAAGAAGAAGGATCAGCGATATTGCCGGTGGTAGCGGTGGCCGAGGCCGGTCAGGATCTCGTAGGAAATCGTGCCGGCATCCCGGGCGACGTCCTCGAGCGTCTGATGGGGGCCGAGCACTTCGACGCGGCTGCCGAGCGTCAGCCGGCCTTCCGGCAAGGCGGAGATGTCGATGATGATGCTGTCCATCGAGACGCGCCCGACGATGGGAAGGCGCACGCCGTCGCAATACACCGCGCCGCGGCCCGAGAGGCTGCGCGGCAGGCCGTCCGCATAGCCGGCGGCGATGGTGGCAAGGTGCGTTTCGCCCGTCGTGACATGGGTGCCGCTGTAGCCGACGCGCGCGCCGGCCGGCACGGTGCGGGTCTGCACCACGGCGACGTCGAGGCTGACGACCGGCTCCATCGGATTTTGACGCCCGGCCGTCGGCGCACCGCCGTAAAGGGCGATGCCGGGGCGGGCGAGGCGGCCGTAATAGGTGGGGCCGAGGAAGATGCCGCCCGAATTGGCGAAGGAAAGATCGAGGCCGGGAAACTCCTTGGCAATGCGGCTCATCTCGGCGAGCTGGTCGCCGTTCTGGTCGCTGTCGGGCTCGTCCGCAGAAGCGAGGTGGCTCATGGCGAACAGGAGGTCGATGCCGCCTTCCGCTGCCAGCAGGCCGGCAAGCGCCTTGCGGTCCTGCGGTGGCAGGCCGAGGCGGCACATGCCGGTGTCGAACTGCAGCACGGCGGGCAGGCGGCGGCCGAGAGCCCTTGCCGCTTCGGCCCATTGCCGCCACTGGTCCAGCGAATTGATGACCGGCACGATGCCCTCGCGGGCACAGGCGGCCTCGTTGCCGGGCTGGAGGCCGTTCAGCACGAAGATGCGCGCGTCAGCGGCAAGGAGCGGGCGCAGGCGGAGCGCTTCGACGAACTGGGCGACGAAGAAATCGCGGCAGCCGTGGGCGTAGAGCCTGGGGGCGACCCGGTCGGCGCCGAGCCCGTAGGCATCCGCCTTGACGACGGCCGCCGCGCGCGCCGGGGCCAGCGCGGCGGCGAGCGTTTCATAGTTGCGGGCAAGCGCCGCAAGATCGATGGTCAGGTAGCCGGAAGCGCCTTCCGCGCCCGCCGTGCCGCCGAACCGAGTGTCCCGTGCCGTCATATCCATCGAAGCCCCCCGATTGCGGGCAGAGTATTGCAACGATCGTGAAATTGCCGGCGAAACAGCGCTTGATTGTTGTGTCTCGGCATGATTTTTGAAAGGAACGGCGAATATTTGGAATGATCTGCCATGGCGGCTCTGGACGCGATCGACCGCAATATCCTTCGGCTCCTGCGGCTCGATGCGCGCATGAGCAACGCGGCCCTTGCGGCCGAGGTCGGGCTGTCGCCGTCGGCCTGCCTCCGGCGCATCAAGCTGATGGAGCAGGCGGGCGTCATCCGCGGCTATACGGCGCTTGTCGATGCCTCCAATGCGGAGGCGGCCATCGCCGTCATCATCAACATCACGCTCGAACGGCAGACGGAAGACCATCTCGACCGTTTCGAGGCGGCGGTGCGCAAGCATCCGGAAATCCGCGAATGCTTTTTGATGACCGGGGGCTCGGATTATCTCCTGCGCGTCGAGGTCGCCAATGCCGGCGAATTCGAGCGCATCCACAAGGAGATCCTCTCGGCCATGCCGGGCGTCTCGCGCATCCATTCGAGCTTTGCGATCCGCAACGTGCTCGCCACGCGCCCGGGCAGCAGGGGCGGGCGGCGATAGGCGCGGGCCGGCCGCAACGTCTTTCCACCGTCCGGTAACCATATCTTCAAAGGATCGTCGCACTGTCCGCGCAGGAGACTGGCGATGGCGAAGACGGCGAACAGGCGAAAGAAACGGACGGGCGCGAAACGGGCCTCCCCCGCGAAACGCGGCGGCATGGCGCACTGGTATCTGATCGGTGCGGCCGTGGTCGGCGGCATTCTTTACATGGATAATGCCGGCCCGGGACCGGAGGCGGCCATATCGGCGATCCGCACCGCCTCGATAGACCGCAAGGAACGCAGGGCGGCGGTGCCGACGCCGAAGGTGGCCGTCGCCGAGAAGGCGGAGCAGGCGATGCCCGCCGCAGAGAAACTGCCGCCCTTTTCCGGCAAATGGTTCATCTGCACGACGCAGACCGATTATTGCGTCGTCGACGGCAACACACTTCTATATGCCGGCCGCAAGGTACGCCTTGCCGATATCGACACGCCGGCCATCACCGGCGCGCGCTGCGATTCGGAGCGTTCGCGCGGGGGCGATGCGAAGCTGCGCCTGCGCGAGATCCTGAACGAGGGCGACGTCACGCTCGTGGAGGCGAAAGGCAAGCCCGGCGAGCGGGCGGGCGCTACGCCCCATCTCGTCCTGCGCGGCGGCCAGTCCATCGGCGGGAGGCTCGTGCGGGAAGGGCTGGCGCGGCCGTGGAGCGGCCGTCATCAGTCCTGGTGCGGCTGACGGGCGGTCTTGCGCCCTCTGTTCCTTTCCGGCACAAGCCATGCGCAAGCCTGCGTCCCTAAGCTTTCCGTTAACCGGGATGGTGCCGGCTGGAAAGGGACAATGACATGTCGAACGACCTTGAACGTTACAGCGATCCGGACAATGCCACGGTCGCGCTCTTCCTCATGGAAAACGACGCCGACGAACTGACGGATATCCTGGTGGCCGCGCTGGACGAGGCCTTTCGCATCCTCGACGACGAGTCGTCGCCGGCGACGGTGCACTGAGGACGAAACGAAAGAGGGGCCTTCAGGCCCCTCTCGCTTTTCCAGGCTTTGCTTTTCAGGCTGCCGCGACCTGCTGGCGCTGCGTGCCGAGGCCGGCGATGGAGACTTCCATGCGGTCTCCGGCCTTGAGGTAGCGCGGCGGCTTCATGCCCATGCCGACGCCCGGGGGCGTGCCGGTGGTGATGACGTCGCCCGGCTCCAGCGCCATGAACTGCGAGATATAATGCACGAGGAAGGGCACCTTGAAGACCATGGTGCTCGACGAGCCGTTCTGCACCAGCTCGCCGTTGACGCTGAGCGTCATGGCGAGGTTGCCGGGATCCACCTCGTCCGTCGTCACCAGCCAGGGGCCGATCGGGCCGAAGGTCGGGCAGCCCTTGCCCTTGGTCCACTGGCCGCCGCGCTCGATCTGGTAGGCGCGCTCGGAAACGTCGTTGCACACGCAATAGCCCGCGACATAGTTCAGCGCGTCCGCCTCGGAAACGTAGGAGGCGCGTTCGCCGATGACCACGGCCAGTTCCACTTCCCAGTCGGTCTTTTCCGAGCCGCGGGGAATGAGGACCGTATCGTCCGGCCCGACGATGCAGGAGGGCGCCTTGTTGAAGAGCACGGGCTCGGCCGGCACGGCCATGCCGCTTTCGGCGGCGTGGTCGGCATAGTTGAGGCCGACGGCGATGAAATTGCCGACCCGGCCGACGCAGGCGCCGAAGCGGCTGCCTTCCGGGGCGAGCGGCAGGCTCTTCGGATCGAGCGCCCGCAGGCGTTCCAGGCCCGTGCGGCCGAGCACGTCGCCGGAAATGTCCGGCACCACGCCGGAAAGGTCGCGCACCTTGCCGTCCGCGTCGATCAATCCGGGCTTTTCCGCGCCCGCCGCGCCAAAGCGCACCAGCTTCATGTCATCCTCCTTGAACGATGGTCTTGCCGATTTCGGTTGCGCCCACCTTCGCCCTCGTTTTACATCGAGTCAACGATTTTCGAAAATCTTCCAGAGTTTGCAAAATAGGCGGAGACGGGATGGAGGCAAAGCGGGCAGGCGGGCGCACCCTTGCGGGGGACGCCTACGAGGCGATCCGGCAGGCGATCCGCTCGGGAAGCGTCAAGCCGGGCGAGCGGCTGCGCTTCGCCGATCTCCAGGCGCTGTGCGGCATGAGCGTGACGCCGGTGCGCGAGGCGCTGGCGCGGCTGACGGCGGAAGGCTTCACGGTGCTGGACGACCATCGCGGCTACAGCGTTGCCAGCCTCTCGCTTTCGGAGCTGCGCGACCTCACGGCGGCGCGCCAGCTCTGCGAGGGCGAGGCGCTGCGCCTGTCGGTGGAGAAGGGCGATGCCGACTGGGAGGCGCGGGTGATCGCCGCCCATCACCTGATGGCCCGCATCCCGCAGGCGCGCGAGGACATTCCCTCCGCCATCCGCGAGGACTGGGAGGAGCGCCACGCCGCATTCCATGCCGCGCTGATCTCGGCCTGCGGCTCGCCCATCCTGCTGGAGATCTGCGAGAAGCTGTTTTCGCGCGCCGACCGCTATCGCCGCCTGTCGGTCAGCGTCTCCGCCGGCGTGCGGGATCCCGCCGCCGAGCATCGCCGGCTGATGGAACTGGCGCTGGCCCGCGACGGGGAGGGCGCCGGTGCGGCCCTGCGCGAGCATTACGGGCGGACCGCCGCCGCGCTCGAAGGCTTCCTCAAAGAATAAGAGCGCTTCCCCCTTTCGGGGAAAGCGCTCCTGGATCGTCTCGGAACCGGCTTTTTACTTGCTGGCGACCGTTGCCGCGCCGATTTCCGCACCGCCGCCGATCGCCACGTTGAGCGCGACATAGTCGCGGGCAAGCTGGCGGATCGCCGAGGCGAGCGACAGGCGGGCCGAAGCCACGTTGCGTTCGGCATCGAGCACGTCGAGGATCGTGCTTGCGCCGCCGCGATAGCTTTCGCGGGCAAGGTTCAGCGTCTGCTCGTAGGAATTGACGACCTTGCGCAGGGCGGCGACCGTCTGGCCGTCGCGGATGAGCGCGGTCTGGGCGTTCTCCACTTCCTCGACGGCGTTCAGCACGGTGGACTTCCAGGTCAGGTACTGCTGCTCGGCTTCCGAGCGGGCCACCTTGACCTGGGCCTGCAGCGCGCCGCCCGAGAAGATCGGCAGCGTCAGCGACGGGCCGAACGACCAGCTCGACAGGCTGCCGGTGACGGCGTTGAAGTTGCGTGAGGCGCCGATCGAGCCGCCGAGCTCGATGCTCGGGTAGAGATCCGCCTCGGCGACGCCGATCTGTGCCGTTGCCGCCTGCAGGCGACGCTCGGCCGCGCGGATGTCCGGACGGTTGCGGATGAGGTCGGCCGGAACGCCCGTGCGGGTCGAATAGCGCGGCATCGGCTGCGCGGCGCCCTTGGTGAGGCTGGATGTGATCGTGGCCGCCGGCACGCCGAGCAGCGTGGCGATGTGGTTCGCCGCCTGGTGGAAGCCGGTTTCGAGCGCCGGCAGGTCGGCCAGCGTCTGGTTCACGAGACCTTCGGTCTGCAGCACGTCGAGGCTGGAGGCGGCGCCCGCTTCCTTGATCTCGTTGGTGAGCTTGAGGGTCTCGCGGCGCGATTCGAGGTTCTTGCGGTTAAGCGCCAGCGCTTCCTGATAGTAGCGCGCGTTCACGTAGCTCGAGACGAGGTCGGACAGATAGGCGAGCCGCGCGACGCCGACATCGTCATAGGCTGCATCGAGCGAGGCGCTTGCCGCTTCCTTCGACCGGCGGTACTGGCCGAAGAAGTCGAGCAACCAGGAAACGCTCGCGCCGCCCGAGATCGACTTCGATTCGGAATGGTCCTTGCCGGTCGTGCGGCGCAGGTAGCTGCCGTCCTGGCCGCTTGCAGAGGCGTCGGCCGAGGCGCCGATGCTCGGCAGCCCGCCCGCGCCGGCGACGACGACGTTCGCTTCGGCCGCCTCGATGCGCTCCAGCGCCTGGCGGACCGAGAGGTTCTCGGCCATGCCCTGGTGTACGAGGCCGTTGAGGCGCTTGTCGCGGAAGGCTTCCCACCACGGATTGAGCGCGACGTTCTCGCCGCTCGTTGCCTTGCTTTCCGAGAACTTGGCCGGAAGGACGGCATCGGGCTTCTGGTAATCGGGACCGACGACGCACCCCGACAGGAGGAGCATGCTCAGAGGAAAAAGTGTCCTGGTGAAATTCATGGTCATACCCTGCGGGCCGACATGACGGCCATCTTAACTGAACAAAATCGTGATTCACTCTTTATTCATGTTTCACGCGAAGATCGAGCCTCACCCCGAAAAAAGAATGGTCCCACAGCGTTTTTCCCCTGCTTCACTGAAGGGGTGTGTCCGCAGTGCAACTGACAGGACGCGCGCGGCTGCGCCATGATGCCCGCGGAGCGAAAGCCGCATCATCAGCGATGCGCCGCAAGGTTGCGCCACGGCAATTCCCCAGAATGTTCGTCATCACGACATATTTTTCTGGGAAATGCTGCATCCGCGAACATTATTTTGCGATTCGAATTTGTCACACAAATCCGGCAGCAATTTTTTCCAAAAACCTGCGGATTCCATTGACAAGAAAAGGAGAGCCGCCTATGTGTTGGAGCATCGCATGAGGACCGCATGCGTTTCATTCCGGTCCGCCCCTGACGCGTCCTTTTTTTAAGCGTCAGCGCCAACAAGAGGGAGTGTGTCATGTTCGATCTCAACCGCATCGCCTCCACGGGTGTGGCGTGCTCCTGTCGTGAAACGATTACAGGGAAACCGCATACGGCCCTCTGCCGAATGTGATCTGATTCCCCTCTTCGAGTTTAGCGCAAGACAGAATTTGGCTGTGCCTTCGGGCTCGGCAGGAGTTGTTATGAAGAAGCAAGTTATCGAAATCGGTGGTGAAGCCGTCGGCGTCGTCGTTCCGGATGAGGACCGGCTGAAGTTTATGGCTGTCAAGTATTCCGTATGGGACCTGGATTCCCAGCGCTTCTCCTCGGCAGACGAGGTGCGCGCCGCGATCCGCCGTCTCCTCAACGATCCGTCCGCCTCTGCGCGGGCGATCTCCCCGGCGGCCGTCGCAGCCGCCTGAACCCGATCACGGACGATCCGGCCATCCTGCCGGATGCTCCCGGCCTCGCCACGCGGCGGGGCCGGTTTCGTTTTGTGGACAGTCCATTCACCAGGCCCCGGCTGGCGCGGTATGCCAAATCCTGATTGGGTGCGGGCGAAAGGAGGTGCCTCATGACAAGTGGCATCCATCACATCACCGCCATCACCCGGAAGATCCAGGCGAATGTCGATTTCTACGCGGGCTTCCTCGGCCTGAAGCTCGTCAAGCGCACGGCAGGCTACGAAGATGCCGACCAGCTCCATCTCTTCTATGGCGATGCGGCGGCAAGCCCCGGCTCGCTCGTCACGTTCCTGGCCTGGGAGGACGGCTCCCCCGGGCGGGTCGGCCTCGGCCAGCCGTCCGAGATCGCCTTTGCCATCCGGCCGGAGGCGATCGGCTTCTGGCTGACGCGCGCGCTGACGCATAACATCGCGCTCACCGGCCCGGCGCAGGAGTTCGGCGAGCCCGTTCTGCGCCTCAAGGACCCGGACGGCATCATCGTCAAGCTCGTCGGCGAGGCGGGCGTGGACGGCCCGGCGCCCAACGTCACGAAGGAGATTGCGGCGGCGGACGCCATCCAGCGCATCCGCGGCGCGACGATCCTGTCGGAAAAGCCGGCCGCGACGGCGGCGTTCATCGCCGGGCATTTCGGCTTCCGCACGGTCGCCGAGGCGAACGGCATCCTGCGGCTGGCGGGCGGGGCGGGCGACGTCATCGACATCCGCAATGCCAGCGGTTTCTGGACCGCCGCGCCCGGCACCGGCACGATCGACCATGTCGCGCTGCGCGCGCCGGACCGGCCGGCGGTGGAAGCCGCGGCCGCCCGGCTTGCAAGGGAAGGGGCGGGCGATACCAACATGCACGACCGCACCTATTTCTACTCGCTCTATGTCCGCGAGCCCGGCGGATCGCTCGTCGAATACGCGACGGACGGCCCCGGCATGACGGTCGACGAGCCGCCGGAGACGCTTGGCACCACGCTGTTCGTCCCGAAGCATTTCCGCGCCGATCCGGATGACGTCCGGGCCCGGCTTCCGCAATTTTCCCTGCCCGGAGAAGAAAGAATGTCCGAACGCGACCTGCCCTTCATCCATCGCGTGCACCGCCCGCAAAGGCCGGACGGCACCGCCGTCGTGCTGCTGCACGGCACTGGCGGCAACGAAACCAGCCTCCTGCCCTTCGGCGCGCGCCTTGCGCCGAATGCCGTGCTGCTCTCCCCGCGCGGGCGCAGCAGCGACGAGGGCTATCCACGCTTCTTCCGCCGCCTTACCGCCGTCACCTTCGACCAGAAGGACATCGTGGGCGAGGCGGCGGCCTTCGCGGCCTTCATGGAAGGGGCGAACGCCGCCTATGGGCTCGATCCGGAAAAGACGCTGTTCGTCGGCTATTCCAACGGGGCGAACATGATCGGCGCCGTCATGCTGCTGCATCCGGGCATCGTGCGCAACGCGGTGCTGCTGCGAGGCATGAACGTGCTCGAAAGTATGCCGGCGGCCGGCACGCCGGAAAAGGCGAACGTCCTGATGCTGAGCGGCGAGGCCGATCCCTACGGCCGCTTTGCCGGAGACCTCGAACGCCTCCTTGCGGCCCGCGGCGTAAGCGTGGAGCACCGGCTGCTCCCCGCCGGCCACGACATCGGCCCGGCCGACCTTGAACTGGCGAAGGCCTACAAGGAACGCGTCGTCGGCTGATTGGGGATGAGAAAGGGCGCGTCGAAGGACGCGCCCTTTTTGTCATGCAGCGGGTGGAGTGTGGATCCTCGGGTCGAGCCCGAGGATGACGAAAGAAGAGAGGGATAGTGACAAAAGCGGTCGTCCCCGCATGCCGCACCCCGCAATAGCGGGTCAGCAGGCGGGCAGCCTCTCCTCCCCTCCGTCACCTCGGGCTTGACCCGAGGATCCACACGCCCCTACCGCTTATATTGCTCCACGAAGGCGGCGAAGGCGGTGATGAAGTCGCAGAGCTTCCTTTCGGTCGCCTCGTCGATCAGTTTGCCGTCCTCGATGAGGGTGCCGGCGCGCGAGACCATGAGTTTTGCGCCGAACCACGGCACGGTTCCGAGGGTGCGCATGACGGGCAGCCAGGCTTCCTGCGAGAGGAGCGTGCCGAAATTGCCGGGCGAGGCGCCGGCGATGGCGAAGGGTTTTGCGGTGAAGACGCGGGGAATGTCGGCGGGCGGGCGGCTCATCCAGTCGATGGCGTTCTTGAAGACGCCGGGAATGCCGTTGTTGTATTCCGGCGTGAAGAGGATGACGCCGTCGGCGCCCGCCGCAAGGTCCTTGAGGCGGGCGACGGCCTCGGGGATGCCGTCCGCCGCTTCGACGTCCGCATCATAGAGCGGAATGCCGCGGATCGTTCCCTCCACGATCTCGACGCCCTCGGGCGCCATGGTCAGCGCGGCCTTGAGGAGCGCCGTGTTGAAGGAAGCCTTGCGCAGGCTTCCCGAGATTGCCAGCAGTTTCGTCATGTCCATCTCCGTTGCAGGGACGAAAACCCCGGCGGGACGATGTCGCGCCGGGGTCGGGGAAGTCCTGTCAGGCGAGCGGCTTCAGCCGGGCCTCGATCTGCGCGCGGCGCGGCTCGAGGAAGGGCGGCAGCGACAGGCTCTCGCCGAGCGTTTCCATCGGCTCGTCGACGGCAAAGCCGGGCCCGTCCGTGGCGATCTCGAACAGGATGCCGTTCGGCTCGCGGAAATAGAGCGAGCGGAAGTAGAAGCGCTCGACCTCGCCGCTGGAGGGCAGGCGGAAGCCGCGCAGGCGCTCCGTCCAGCCGTGCAGCGCTTCCTCGTCCGGCGCGCGGAAGGCGACGTGGTGCACGGCGCCGGCACCCTGGTGGGCGGCCGGAAGGTCCGGCTCGACGGCGACGTGCAGTTCGGCGGCCGGGCCGCCTTCGCCCATCGAGAAGACATGGACGTCGCCCGCCCCGTCCGGGTTCGGATAGGTCGCGGTTTTCTTCATGTTCATGACCTGGACCAGCACGGCCTCGGTGTTGCGGATATCCGGAACGCTGAGGGTGATGGGGCCGAGGCCCTTGATCTGGTGTTCGGCCGGAACCGGGCTCTTTTCCCACGGATGGGCCGGCGCGCCGGCATCGTCCACGGTCAGGCGGAAGCGCTGGCCTTCGCCGTCCTCGAAATCGAGCGTGGCGCGGCCCGCGACGTCGCGAATCTCGCCGGCCTTGACCTTGAAGTCGGCAAGGCGGTCCCTCCACCATTCGAGCGTGGCGAGGCTGGCGACGCGAAGGCCCGTGCGGGAAACGCTGTGCGTGCCGCGCCGCTCGTGGCCAACCGGCCAGTCGAAGAAGGTGAGGTCCGTGCCGGGCGAGGCAAGGCCGTCGGCATAGAAGAGATGGTAGGCGCTGGTGTCGTCCTGGTTGACGGTCTTTTTGACGAGGCGCAGGCCGAGCGTCTGCGTGTAGAAGCGCAGGTTCTCCTGCGCATTGGCGGTGATCGCCGTCAGGTGATGGATGCCGGTAAGCTGCTGGGTCATGGTCACTCCTCCCCGGATGGGTCCGGGATGCCCTGTGCGTGCCCCGCTGCGGGGCCTTGCGTTGAGGCGAATATCGCCCCTTGCCCGCGCCGCCGGAAGACCGGCCCTGCCGAACGGATTGTTCACTTTTCCTGAACGGCAGCGGCGGCCAAGCCATGGGAAGAGCGTTTTTGCGCGGGATTCGTTCCGCGGCGGGTCGCTAGAATTTTATCTTTTCATAAACCAGCATTCGCTTACGCTCCGGTTTGCGAAATGACTTCGTCCCTGCTTCGCCGCGCGAGCCGGCATGTCCCGCCATTCCACACGGTGCCGCTGTGCCTCGCGCCCGGCCAGGAGACGCTTCATGCTGCCGAAGACTGCGACTGCCAGGAACATGTTCGCCATCGTGGCGGCGGGGGTGGCCACGACCGTGGCGACGGCGGGGATATTGCTCTGGCTGTCCTACCGGGCCGTGGAAGAGCGGTCGATCTCGGAAATGGTGAACGCCGCCGAGGCGAGCGCCGGCAAGGTCGAGACCTATTTCGCCAAGGTCAAGGCGCTGAGCTGGAACATGCGCTCCACGCTCTATGCGGTGAAGGCCGCGGGCGAGCCGAGCCGCGAGGTGATGAACAGCGTCTTCTTCCGGCTGATGGACGACAATCCCTTCGCGCTCGGGGTCAGCACGGGCTGGGAGCCCGGCGCCTTCGACGGCAAGGACGAGCAATATCGCGACAAGCCCGGCCATGACGCGACGGGCCGCTACATTCCCTATTTCGTGCGCGACGAGGGCAAGGTCGAGCTGGTGCCGCTGGTCGACTACGACAAGCCCGGCGCCGGCGACTACTACCAGGTGCCCAAGGCGACCGGAAAGGACTTCCTGACCGAGCCCTACAGCTATGTCATCGGCGGCAAGACCGTGCTGATGACCTCCTTCATGGTGCCGCTGATGTTCGACGGCGCCTTCCGCGGCGAGACGGGCGTGGATATCGCCCTCGACGCGCTGGCGGCGGACATGGCGCAGTTGAAGCCGCTCGGCGAGGGCTATGTCGCGCTTCTCAGCCAGGGCGGCAGCATCATCAGCCATCCGGATGCGGCCGTGCTCGGCAAGACGCTCGCCGATTCCGGCCTCGATGCGACATGGCAGGCGCTGGTCGCCAATCCGGAAAAGGCGATGGAGGTCAAGGATGCGGCGGGCGTCGCGTCCATCGCGGTCGCCGTGCCGGTGCCGCTCGTTCCGGGCACGACCTGGTTCACCGTGGTTTCCGTGCCGAAATCCTTGCTCTTCGCCAAGCTGACCTCGCTCGCGCTGACCTCGATCGTCGTCATCGCCATCGCGGCCGGCCTGATGGTGGCGATCGGCTGGCTGCTGGCCACGCGCTTCCGCAAGCGCCTCGACAAGGTCATCGTCGCCACGAGCGAGATCGCCCGCGGCCGCACGGATGTCGACCTTTCCGAATCCGAGCGGCAGGATGAGATCGGCGAGATGGCCCGCTCGCTCGCCGTGCTGCGCGATGCGACGCTCGCCAAGGTGCGCCTCGAAGGGGAGGCCGAGCAGAACCGCGCGCTTTCCGAGGAGGAGCGCCGCCAGCGCGCCGAGGAAGCCGCCGAGCGCGAGCGCCAGACGCGCATCGCCGTCGAGGCGCTGGCCGAGGGCCTGCAGAAGCTTGCCGACGGCGACATGACGCATCGCATCACCGAAGCCTTCGCCGGCTCGCTCGACGAGGTCCGCCACGATTTCAACGCTTCGGTCGAGAAGCTGCAATCGGCGCTGCGCTCGGTCGGCAGCAATGCCAATGCCATCCAGGCCGGCTCGGCGGAAATCCGCGCCGCCTCCGACGACCTTGCCAAGCGCACCGAGCAGCAGGCCGCCTCCGTCGAGGAGACCGCCGCCGCGCTGGAGGAGATCACCACCTCGCTCAAGGACGCCACCAAGCGGGCCGAGGATGCCGGCCAGCTCGTCGAGCGCACCCGCGCGGGGGCGGAGAAGTCCGGCGAGGTCGTGCGCCGCGCCGTCGATGCGATGAGCGGGATCGAGACCTCCTCGCGCGAGATCTCCAACATCATCGGCGTCATCGACGAGATCGCCTTCCAGACGAACCTGCTGGCACTGAACGCCGGCGTGGAAGCTGCCCGCGCTGGTGAAGCCGGCAAGGGCTTTGCCGTCGTCGCGCAGGAAGTGCGCGAGCTTGCCCAGCGTTCGGCAAGCGCCGCCAAGGACATCAAGGCGCTGATCACCAAGTCCGGAGAGCAGGTGCATCTGGGCGTCACGCTCGTCGGCGAGACCGGTTCGTCGCTTTCGCAAATCGTCGACCAGGTGCAGGAGATCGACCAGAACGTGGCGGCCATCGTGCGCTCGGCGCGCGAGCAGTCCACCGGCCTCAACGAGATCAGCGCCGCCGTCAATTCCATCGACCAGGGCACGCAGAAGAACGCGGCCATGGTGGAGGAGCAGACGGCGGCAAGCCACGCACTGGCGACGGAAGCCGCCGCGCTCAACACGCTCATCGCCCAGTTCCGCCTCGGCGCCGGGCTTGCCGGGCAGCGTCCGGCGAGTGCGGCGCAGGCGGCCGAGCCGCGTCCTGCCGCCTCCGGCGCGCGGGCGCTCGGCAACAAGCTCGCCCGCGCCTTCGGCGGCGGGCAGGCGGCAGCCGCGGCGGCGCAGGACTGGGAAGAGTTCTGAGCGGGAAGCGGCGGCAGGTTGAATAAGAGAAAGGGCGGTCCGGCAGCGGGCCGCCCTTTTTCCTTGCGCAGCCTGCCCAGCATTTGGGCAGGCACCTGTGCCGGAACGGGGCGAATCCCGCTCCCGCAGGCGTTTTTCCGCGTGGCACGCTTCCTGCATCGCAAGGGCCGGTCCAGAGGGGACCAAAAGAGAGAAGCGACCGGAAAAGGCCGCTCCGGCAAGGCCGTCGTGCAACTCCCCCATAAGGTGTGGAGAAGTCCGGCGGCCTTGTTGTTCGTGCGCTTCCTAGAGCGATGAAAAACAGGACTTAATCATAATTTGCCGTCGCGGTGGCCTTGCCGATTGGCTTTTCGCCAAGAGTTGGCCACACTCGCCATGCGGCAAGTCGGCACCAAGGCTTGCCAGTCTGCTCTTCGCGATATAATGAGGACCCACATTAAATGGGGTTTCTGCAACAGTGGAGACGACGATGACCCGATCGGGCAGAGTGATGCTTGCGGCCTTGCTGCTTTCGGCCGCCGCCATGCCGGCCTTCGCCGACGGCGCTGCGCGGCCGGTGCGGATCGCGCCGGCGCATTTCGAGGAGCGCGAGCAATCCGTCACCGTCACCGGCGAGGTGGCGGCGCGCGTGGAGACGGATCTCTCCTTCCGCGTCGGCGGGCGCATCACCGCCTGGTTTGTCGATGTCGGCGATACGGTGAAGGAAGGCCAGGTCCTGGCCGAGCTGGACCCGGAAGAGCAGCACGCCGATGTCGAGGCGGCGGAGGCGGGCGTTCGCGCGGCCGAGGCGCAACTGAAGCTCGCCCGCACCAATTACGACCGGCAGAAATCCCTTCTCAACGACGGCATCAGCACCCAGCGCGACCTCGATGACGCCGAGACGGCGCTGCGCACGGCCGAGAGTGCGCGCGAAGCGGCCGTCGCCCAGCGCGACACGGCCCGGGAAGTGCTCTCCTATACGGAGCTGCGCGCGCCGGCCGACGGCATCGTCACCGCCCGCCTCGCCGAGGCCGGCCAGGTCGCACAGGCGGCGCAGACCATGTTCACCCTTGCCGACAACGGCCCGCGCGATGCGGTCTTCGACGTCTATGAATCGCTGTTCTTCGCCAATCCCTCCAAGGACGGCGTGGTGGTGACGCTGCTCAGCGACGACAAGGTCCGCACCACGGGCAATGTCCGCGAGGTCTCGCCTACCATCGATGCGGCGACCGGCACGGTCCGGGTGAAGATCGGCCTCGACCGGACGCCGCCGGAAATGACGCTCGGCGCCTCCGTGGTCGGCGTCGGCGCGCTCGCGCCGCGGCGCGTCGCTGTCGTGCCCTGGCAGGCGCTTTCCGGCATCGGCCGCAAGCCGGCGCTCTGGGTGGTCGACAAGGCGAGCGAGACGGTCAGCCTGCGCGCCGTGGACGTCCTCTCCTACGAGACGGGCTCGGCGCTGATTTCCGGCGGCATCGAGGAGGGCGAGATCTACGTTGCCGACGGCACGAAGCTGCTGCGCCCCGGCCAGAAGGTCGCGCCTGTCGGGGGAGACGTGCAATGAGGAAGCTTCCCGTTCTCCTGGCGAGCGCCGCGCTTGCCGCAAGCCTGCTTGCCGGCTGCAAGAAGGAGGAAGAGGCGGCGGCCCCGCCGCGGCCCGTCCTCTTCACCGTCGCCACGCCGACGGCGCTTGCCGGCACCCGCTTTGCCGGCACGGTGCAGGCCAAGGTGCAGGCCGCGCTCGGCTCGCGCGTTTCCGGCCGGCTCGTCTCGCGCACCGTCCATGTCGGCGACCTCGTGAAGAAGGGCGACGTGCTCGCCGTGCTCGATTCGACCGCCTATGAGCTGGCCGTGCGCTCCGCCCGGGCCGAGCTTTCCAGCGCCGAGGCGACGCTTGCAAGCGCCGTCGCCACCGAGGACCGGCAGAAGACGCTGCTCCAGTCGAACGCCGCCGCCAAGGCCGCCGTCGAGAGCGCCGAACAGTCGCGCGAGGCGGCCGATGCCGGCGTGACGCGGGCGCGCACGGCCCTGACCAAGGCCGAAGAGCAGCTTTCCTATACGCAGATCACCGCCGAATTCGACGGCGTGGTCGTCGCGACGGGCGCGGAGGTCGGCCAGACCGTTTCGCCCGGCGCCGCCATCGTCACCGTCGCCCGGCCGGACGAGCGGGACGCGGTGGTCGACATTCCCGAGACGGCCGAGGCCATCGGGCTCGGCAGCCGCTTCACGGTCTCCTTGCAGATCAACCCGGCCATCACGGTCAAGGGCACGGTGCGCGAGATCGCGCCTTCCGCCGACGCGGTGACGCGCACCCGGCGCGTCAAGATCGCGCTGGAGGATCCGCCGGATACCGTGCGGCTCGGCACGACGATCACCGCCGAGCTGGAGGGGCCGGCCCATACCGGCATTCTCGTGCCGGAAACGGCGGTGCTGGAAAAGGACGGCAAGCCGCATGTCTGGCTCGTCGATGCCGGGAAGGGCGAGGTGCATCTCGTGCCCGTCGAGACGGGGGCCAGAAGCGGTTCCTCGGTGATGGTGGCGAGCGGCATCAAGGAGGGCGACCGCGTCGTCACCGCCGGCGTGCACAGCCTTGAGGAAGGCCAGAAAGTGAAGATGACGGACGAGGCAGGCCTATGAAGAAGTTCAACCTTTCCGACTGGGCGCTCGAGCATGCCTCGCTCGTCTGGTACTTCATGCTCGTCTTCGCGCTGCTCGGCTTCTTCACCTACCAGAATCTCGGCCGCGAGGAGGATCCGTCCTTCGTCATCAAGACGATGACGATCAGCGCCGCCTGGCCCGGCGCCTCCGTGGAGGAGACGACGCGGCAGGTGACCGAGCGCATCGAGCGCAAGCTGGAGGAGCTGGAATCCCTCGATTTCAGCCGCTCCGTGACGACGCCCGGCCAGACGCTGGTCTTCGTGAACCTGAAGCCGACGACCCGGGCGCGCGACGTGCCCGGCACATGGCTGACGGTGCGCAACATGATCAACGACATCCGCGGGGAGTTTCCCTCCGGCGTCGTCGGCCCCGCCTTCAACGACCGCTTCGGCGACGTCTTCGGCAATATCTACGCCTTCACCGCCGACGGGCTGACGCCGCGCCAGCTGCGCGACTATGTCGAGGACGCCCGCACGCGCATCCTCACCGTGCCGAACATCGGCAAGGTGGACCTCATCGGCGCGCAGGACGAGGTGATCTATCTCGAATTCTCCACGCGCCAGCTCGCCGCGCTCGGCATTTCCACCCAGCAGGTGGTCTCCACGCTCCAGGCGCAGAACGCGATTGCCCCCTCCGGTGTCGTGCAGGGCGACGGCGAGCGCGTCAGCGTGCGCGTCGGCGGGCAGTTCGCCTCCGAGGCGAACCTTCGCGAGGTGAACCTTCGCGTCAACAACCGCTTCTTCCGCCTCTCCGACATCGCCACCATCACCCGCGGCTACGAGGACCCGCCGTCCGCGCTCTTCCGCTTCAACGGCGAGCCGGCCATCGGCCTTGCCATCGGCATGAAGCAGGGCTCGAACCTTCTCGAATTCGGCGCGGCGGTGGAAAAGAAGATCGCGCAGCTTTCCAACGAACTGCCCGTCGGCGTCGACGTGCATCTCGTCTCCGACCAGCCGAAGGTGGTGGAGGAGGCCGTGTCCGGCTTCACCCGCGCGCTGTTCGAGGCGGTCGCCATCGTTCTCATCGTCTCCTTCGTCAGCCTCGGGCTTCGCGCCGGCCTCGTCGTCGCGCTCTCCATCCCGCTGACGCTCGGCATCACCTTCGTCTTCATGTATTACGACGACATCTCGTTGCAGCGCGTCTCGCTCGGGGCGCTGATCATCGCGCTCGGCCTTCTCGTCGACGACGCCATGATTGCCGTCGAGATGATGGTGGCGCGGCTGGAGGCGGGCGATACGCTGCGCAAGGCTGCGACCTATGTCTACACCTCCACCGCCTTCCCCATGCTCACCGGCACGCTGGTGACGGTGGCGGGCTTCATCCCCATCGGCCTCAACAACAGCGCGGCCGGCGAATTCACCTTCAGCCTCTTCGTCGTCATCGCCATCTCGCTCGTCGTCTCCTGGGTCGTCGCGGTCATCTTCACGCCGCTGCTCGGCGTGACGATCCTGCCGAAGTCGATGAAGAAGCACCATGAGGAGAAGGGCCGTTTCGCCCGCCTTTTCGAGCGCATCCTCGACGTCTGCATGCGCTGGAAATGGACGACCATCGCCGCGACCGTCCTCGTCTTCTTCGTCTCGGTCTTCGGCATGCGCTTCGTGCAGGAGCAGTTCTTCCCGTCCTCCGACCGGCCGGAGCTCGTCATCGACTGGGCGCTGCCGCAGAACGCCTCGATTGCCGAGACCAACGCGCAGATCGCCAGGCTGGAAGAGGAGAAGCTGAAGGGCAATCCGGACATCGAGCGCTGGTCGTCCTATGTCGGGGAGGGCGCGGTGCGCTTCCTCCTGTCCTTCGACGTGCAGCCGCCGTCGCCGGCCTTCGGCCAGACGGTCATCGTCAGCAAGGACCTCGAAGCGCGCGACCGGCTGCGCGCCGACCTCCAGGCCTATCTGCGTGAGACCTTCCCCGGCACCGATGCGCTGGTGAAGCTGCTCGACATCGGCCCGCCCGTCGGCCGGCCCATCCAGTACCGCGTCAGCGGCCCGGATATCCAGGAAGTGCGCCAGCAGGCGCTCGCCTTCGGCGAACTCATCGGCAGGAACGACCGCCTCGGCGACATCGTCTACGACTGGAACGAGCCGGCGCGGGTGGTGAAGGTCGACGTCCTGCAGGACAAGGCCCGCCAGCTCGGCGTCACCTCGCAGGACATCTCCTCCGCGCTCAACGGCGTCGTCGGCGGCACGACGGTCACCCAGATCCGCGACGACGTCTACCTGATCGACGTCATCGGCCGGGCGCGGGCGAGCGAGCGGCAGTCCATCGAGACGCTGCGCCAGCTCCAGCTCCCGACGGCGAACGGCACCTCCGTTCCGCTCGCCGCCGTCGCCAACTTCCGCTACGAGATGGAGCAGCCGGTCGTCTGGCGCCGTTCGCGCCAGCCCACCATCACCGTCAAGGCGAGCATTGCCGGCGGCGTGCAGCCGGCGACGATCGTTTCGCAGATGGACAAGGACGTCAGCGCCTTCCGCGAAGCGATGCCGGCCGGCTACGACGTCACGGTCGGCGGCACGGTGGAGGAAAGCGCGAACAGCCAGGCGCCCATCGTCGCCGTCGTGCCGCTGATGCTCTTCGCCATGGCGACGATCCTCATGCTGCAGCTCCAGAGCTTCTCGCGGCTCTTCCTCGTCTTCGCCGTGGCTCCGCTCGCCCTCATCGGCGTGGTGATCGCGCTTCTCGGCAGCGGCGCGCCGCTCGGCTTCGTGGCGATCCTCGGGGTGCTCGCGCTCATCGGCATCCTCATCCGCAACTCCGTCATCCTCGTGGTGCAGATCGAGGACCTGAGGCGCGAGGGCATGCATGCCTGGGACGCCGTGCACGAGGCGACGCAGCACCGCATGCGCCCGATCATGCTGACGGCGGCGGCCGCGAGCCTCGCTCTCATCCCCATCTCGCGCGAAGTGTTCTGGGGGCCGATGGCCTACGCCATGATGGGCGGCATCATCGTCGGCACGGTGCTGACGCTGCTCTTCCTGCCCGCGCTCTACGTCGCGTGGTTCCGCATCAAGCCGGAGGACAAGGGCGGGGAGCCGGAGGCCGAGACGGTGGAGGCGACGCCGACAGCATAGGGGCAGATTCGCTTCCTACAGCGCGCGCCTCTGCCTACTTCTGGTGCCTACTTCTGGGCGCCCCACCTCTCCATCGTCATGCTCGGGCTTGACCCGAGCATCCATGCGACACCCGCTGCGGACGAGGGATGGAACCTCGGGTCAAGCCCCAGGATGACGTCGGAGAGTGGCGGAGGGAGGAGAGGTAGTAGGGAAACGGGAAGAGGGAGGGGAACGGCGGAAGAGAAGGGGGAAGTGTCACCTCCCCGTCCGCGCATTCCACCCTGCACCTGCGGCGATGAAATTCGGGTTGGCGAAGTCGGCGTCGTGGGGCTGGTTGCGCTTGCCGTAGGCAAGGGGCGCGCCGTCGAGCGTCGATGTCCGCCCGCCGGCCGCGCGCAGCACGGCGTCACCCGCGGCCGTATCCCACTCCATGGTGCGGCTGAAGCGGGGGTAGACGTCGGCGAGGCCTTCGGCGACGAGGCAGAATTTCAGCGACGAGCCGATGGCGGTGCAGGCGCCGATGCCGTTGTCGTCGAGGAATCGCGCCGTCTCGGGCGTATCGTGCGAGCGGCTGGCGACGGCCGTCGGTGTCGGGCCGCAGCCGCGACAGCCGATTGCGTGGCGCTCGCCGATGGCGAAATCCTCCGTCACCGAAAAACGCTCGGCGCGGTTCCCTACCGCCACGAAGCCGCTCCCGAGCGCAGGCGCAAGGACGATGCCGGCGATAGGCGCGCCGTCGCGGATGAGTGCGATGTTGACGGTGAACTCGCCGCGGCCGGCGATGAATTCCTTCGTGCCGTCGAGTGGATCGACGAGGAAGAACAGCCCGCCGGAGATATCGGGAACATGCCCGGCGGCAACCGCCTCTTCGGCGACGACGGGAATATCCGGGAAGTGCGCCGCAAGCGCGGCGAGGATCAGCCGCTCGGCCTCTTCGTCGGCCTCCGTCACCGGGGAACTGTCCGGCTTGACCTGCACTTCGGGCCCGGTGCTGTGCACGGCCATGATGGCGCGGGCGGCGGCGAGCGCCGCCGTCTCCATCACGTCTTTCAGCGCTGTGAGGTCCGTCTGCATGGCCCCATGGCTTAGACGCGGCGCGGGGGGAAAGCAAATGCCATGACGTCGCTCCGCAAGGACGATGTGGAAAGAGTCGCGCCTGCGGCGCTGCGCGGACTTGCCGTTTGTGCTGCATATGCGAATGTGGGCCGACTGATCCGGGATTTCGCATGCGCTACTCCGCCCTTTCCATCTTCAAGCAGGCCCTTGCCGGCAACCTCGGCTGGAAACCCGTCTGGCGGGAGCCCGAGCCGAAGCCGCATTACGACGTGATCATCGTCGGCGGGGGCGGGCACGGGCTCGCCACGGCCTATTACCTTGCCCGCGAATTCGGCATCCGCAACGTGGCGGTGGTGGAGAAGGGCTATCTCGGCTCCGGCAATGTCGGGCGCAACACGACCATCGTGCGCTCCAACTACATGCTGCCCGGCAACGAGCCATTCTACGAGTTCTCGCTGAAGCTCTGGGAGGGGCTGGAGCGGGAACTGAACTACAATGTCATGCTCTCGCAGCGCGGCATCATCAGCCTCTACCACAACGACAGCCAGCGCGATCACTATACGCGCCGCGGCAACGCGATGATGATGGAGGGCGTGGCGGCCGAGCAGCTCGACCGCGAGACGCTGAAGAAGATGCTGCCCTTCCTCAATTTCGACCATGCGCGCTTTCCCATCGTCGGCGGCCTTTTGCAGCGGCGGGCGGGCACGGCGCGGCACGACGCGGTCGCCTGGGGCTTTGCGCGCGGGGCCGACCGGCTCGGCGTCGACCTCATCCAGAACTGCGAGGTCACCGGCATCCGCCGGGAGAACGGCCTCGTCACCGGTGTCGAGACCACGAAGGGCTTCATCGGCTGCAACAGGCTGGCGCTCGCCGCCGCCGGCAACACCTCGCGCGTCGGCACGATGGCGGGGCTGAAGCTGCCGCTGGAAAGCCACGTCCTGCAGGCCTTCGTTACCGAGGGGCTGAAACCCTGCATCGACCATGTCATCACCTACGGCGCGGGGCACTTCTACATTTCCCAGTCGGACAAGGGCGGCCTCGTCTTCGGCGCGGAGATCGACGGCTATTCCTCCTATGCCCAGCGCGGCAACCTTGCGACCGCCGAGCATGTCATGGAGGAGGGGGTGACGATGATCCCGGGCCTTTCGCGCGTGCGGGTGCTGCGAAGCTGGGGCGGCGTCATGGACATGTCGATGGACGGCTCGCCCATTATCGACCGTACGCCCATCGAGAACCTCTACCTCAATTGCGGCTGGTGCTACGGCGGCTTCAAGGCGACGCCCGCCTCCGGCTTCTGCTTTGCCCATCTCATCGCCCGGGGCGAGAGCCATCATGTGGCCCGCGCGCTGAGGCTCGACCGCTTCGAGCGCGGTTTTCCCATCGACGAGGCGGGTGCGGGCACCCAGCCGAACCTGCATTGAGCGAGCCATGGCCAGCCTGATTTCCTGTCCGCACTGCGGCACGCGTCCCAAGGAGGAGTTCTCCATCCGCGGCGACGCCACCCCCGTCCGCCCCGCGCCGATGGCGCCCGACGAGGCGTGGAACGATTACGCGCATGTGCGCGCCAATCCGCGCGGGCGCATCCGCGAGCACTGGCAGCATGTGAGCGGCTGCCGGCGCTGGCTCGTCGTGGAGCGGGACAACTTCACCCATGAGGTCTTCGCGGTGAATGACGCGGCCGAAGGCCGGGGAGGCGCGCGATGACCGCCTATCGCCTTGCCTCCGGCGGCCTTATCGACCGCAGCCACACGCTGGGCTTCTCCTTCGACGGCGCGAGCCTTTCCGGCCATCCCGGCGACACGCTCGCCTCGGCGCTGCTCGCCAGCGACCGGCTGCTCGTCGGCCGTTCCTTCAAGTACCATCGCCCGCGCGGCATCGTGACGGCCGGCCCGTCCGAGCCGAATGCGCTCGTGACCGTCGGCACCGGCGCGCGGCGCGACCCGAACACCCGCGCGACGGTCGCCGAGCTTTACGACGGGCTCGCCGCCGTCAGCCAGAACCGCTGGCCGAGCCTCGCCTTCGATCTCGGCGCGGTCAACGACAGGCTCGCACGCTTCCTGTCGGTCGGCTTCTACTACAAGACCTTCATGTGGCCCTCGGCCTTCTGGGAGAAGGTCTACGAGCCGCTGATCCGCCGCGCCGCAGGGCTCGGCCGCACGGCGCTTTCGCCCGATCCGGACGCTTACGAGAAGAGCTGGGCGCATTGCGACCTCCTCGTCGTCGGCTCCGGGCCGGCAGGCCTTGCCGCGGCGCTGGTTGCCGCGCGCTCGGGCCTGCGCGTCATCCTCGCCGAACAGGATTTCCTCCTCGGCGGCGCGCTGCTTTCGGAAACGATGCGGCTCGACGGCGAGGCGCCCGTCGTCTTCGCCCGCCGGGCGGTCGAGGAATTGCAGGCAAGCCCGAACGTCACCCTTCTGCCGCGCACCACCGTCTTCGGCTGGTACGACGACAATGTCTTCGGCGCGGTCGAGCGCGTGCAGAAGCACAGCGCGGCGGTGGACCCCGCCCGTCCGGTCGAGCGCGTCTGGCGCATCGCGGCGAAGCGGGCGATCCTCGCCACCGGCGCGGAGGAACGGCCGCTGGTCTTCGGCGGCAACGACCGGCCGGGCGTGATGACGGCGGATGCCGTGGCGACCTATGCCAACCGCTACGGCGTTGCCGCCGGCAAATCGGTCGCCATCTTCACCAACGGCTCTTCCGGCTACCGCACGGCCCGCGACCTTGCCGCACAGGGCGTCGGCATCGCCGCGCTCATCGACAGCCGCCGGGAAGCGGCGGATGCCGCGCCCGAGGGCGTGCGGCTCATCCGCGGCGGCTCGGTCGTCGACACGAAGGGGCGGCAGCGCATCCGCGCACTGGTGGCCGATCGCGGCGGCTTCGAGGAGTTGATCGCCTGCGACGCGCTCGCCATGTCGGGCGGCTGGAGCCCCGTCATCCATCTTGCCTGCCAGCGCGGCGGCAGGCCGGTCTGGTCGGAGGCCTTGCAGGCCTTCCTCGCGCCGGATGTTTCCGGCCTCGTGACGGCGGGCGCCGCGGCCGGGCTCTACCGCCTCGCCGAATGCCTGGTGGATGGCGCACGCAAGGCTGCCGCCGCCGTCGAGGCGCTGGGGCGGACGGCAGCGGGGTTCGAGCGTCCCGTGGTCGGCGAGGAGACCGATCCGTCCTTCACCGCGCTCTGGCATGTGCCGGGCGCGAAATCCAAGGCCTTCGTCGATTTCCAGAACGACGTGCATACCCGGGATCTCGGCCTTGCCGTGCGCGAGGGCTTCGGCCATGTCGAGCATGCCAAGCGCTACACGACGAGCGGCATGGCGACCGACCAGGGCAAGCTCGGCAATATCAACGCCGTCGGCATTCTCGCCGCCATGCGCGGGGTGAGCCCCGCCGAGGTCGGCACCACGACCTTCCGGCCGTTCTATACGCCCGTCTCCTTCGGCGCACTTGCCGGCACCTCCGTCGGCGAGCATGCCATGCCTGTGCGCCGCTCGCCGCTGCATGGCTGGGCGACCCGCAACGGCGCGGCCTTCATCGATGCCGGGCTCTGGTATCGCTCCGCCTGGTTTCCGAAAGCGGGGGAGAAGACCTGGCGCGAAAGCGTCGACCGCGAGGTGCGCACCGTGCGCGAGCATGCCGGGCTCTGCGACGTCTCGACCCTCGGCAAGATCGAGGTCTTCGGCCCGGATGCGGCCGAGTTCCTCAACCGGCTCTATTGCAATCCGCTTCTCAAGCTGCCCGTTGGCAAGGCGCGCTACGGCCTGATGCTGCGCGAGGACGGCATGGTCTACGACGACGGCACGGTGAGCCGGCTCGGCGAAGAGCATTTCCTTCTCACCACGACGACGGGCATGGCGGCCGGTGCGCTCGCGCACATGGAATTCGCCGCGCAGGTGCTCTGGCCGGAGCTCGGCGTGCGCTTCCTTTCCGTCTCCGACCAGTGGGCGCAGATGTCGCTTGCCGGGCCGAAGGCGCGCGCCATCCTGCAAGCCTTGGTCGAGGACGATCTTTCCGACGCGGCTTTCCCCTTCCTCGCCGCCCGCGAGGTGCGCCTGAAAGGCAACCTCAAGGCCCGGCTCTTCCGCATCTCCTTCTCCGGCGAGCTTGCCTACGAGCTTGCGGTGCCGGCGGGCTTCGGCGAGGCGGTGGCGGATGCGATCATGCGGGCGGGCGCGCCGCACGGCATCTGCGCCTATGGCCTGGAGGCGCTGAACGTGCTGCGTATCGAGAAGGGCCATGTGACCCATGCCGAATTCGACGGCCGCGTGACGCCGGACGACGCCGGCCTCGGCCGCATGATGGCGGCCGGCAAGCCGGATTTCATCGGCAAGCGGCTTTCCACCCGCTTCGGCCTGACGGCGGCCGACCGGGCGCAGCTCGTCGGCCTGAAAGCCGTGGAGGCGGACAAGGACATGCGTGCGGGCGCGCACCTCCTGAAGGACGGGGCGAAGCCCTCGACGCTGAACGACCAGGGCTGGGTGAGCTCCGCCTGCTTCTCCCCGACGCTCGGCGGGCATATCGCGCTCGCCTTCCTGAAATCCGGGCGCGAGCGCTACGGCGAGAAGATCGTCGTCTGGGACAAGTTGCGCGGCGTCGAGACGGTGGCGGAAGTCTGCGATCCGGTCTTCGTCGATCCGGAAAACCGCAAGCTGATGGCGTGAGGTGAGGGCGATGGCTTACGACTACCAGACGGTCCATGCGCTGGAAGGCACGATCGGCGCGGTTTCCGAGCGGCGGGCGAACCACCTTTCCGTCCACCGTGCGAGCGCGATCGCATCCGTGCTCGCCGCGCCGGGCCGCGCGGCCGAGGCGGCGGGGATCCTCGTTGCCAGCGGCGAATTCGAGGCGCGTTTCGTCGCGCCCGGCGAATGGCTGGTCCTTTCCGACGTGCATGCGCCGGAAACGCTCGGCGCCGAGCTTTCCGTCCGGCTCGGCGACTTCGCCTTCGTGGTCGACCAGAGCCATGGCCGCGTCGCGCTGACGCTTGCCGGCCCGGACGCCGCCCGCATCCTTGCGAACGGCATCGGCGCCGACCTGCATATCGATGCCTTTCCGGTCGGCCGGGCCGCGAACGTGCTCTGCAACCACCTGTCGGTGAACCTTGCCCGCACCGGCGGGGATCGGTTCGGCATCGTCGTCACGCGCAGCTTTGCCGGCGCGCTGGTGGACGATCTCAAGATCATGGCGCGCAGCCACGAGCTGTCGGTGGACTTCGACACGCGCTGACAAAATCGCCGGAGCGACATGGCGCTTCGCACGGCGGGCTTGCCGGGCATCCGGAGGACGAAATAGGCTGCAACCGTTTGCAGCAGCCCTTTTCCTCAACCCGCCGAGCGCCGGAGTTTTTCATGAAGAGCCATGCAAGGGTCGTCGTCATCGGGGGCGGCGTGGTCGGCTGCTCCGTCCTCTACCATCTCACGAAATTCGGCTGGACCGACGCGGTGCTCGTCGAGCGCTCGGAGCTCACCTCCGGTTCGACCTGGCATGCGGCCGGCGGCATGCACACGATCAACGGCGACCCGAACGTCGCCAAGCTGCAGAAATACACGGTCGAGCTCTACAAGGAGATCCAGGACTATTCCGGCCAGGACATCGGCCTGCACATGACCTCCGGCATGATGCTGGCGGCGACGAAGGAGCGCTTCGACTGGATGAAGTCGATCCTCGCCAAGGGGCGCTACATGGACCTTGAAGCCCATCTCCTCAGCCCGAAGGAAGCGCACGACCTGATGCCGCTGCTCGATCCCGACCAGTTCGTCGGCGCGGTGTTCGACCCGGTCGAAGGCCATCTCGATCCCTACGGCACCACGCATGCCTATGCGAAATCGGCGAAGAGGAACGGCGCGGAGATCTACCTGCACACCAGGGTGGAAGACCTCGTGCAGCGTGCGGACGAGAGCTGGCGCGTCATCACCGACAAGGGCGAGATCGTCGCCGAGCACGTCGTCAACTGCGGCGGGCTCTGGGCGCGCGAGATCGGCCGCATGGTGGGGCTGGAGCTGCCGGTGCTCGCCATGGAGCACATGTACCTCATCACCGAGGACATGCCGGAGGTGATCGAGTTCAACCGGACGCGCGGCAAGGAGCTGATGCACTGCGTCGACTTCGACGGGGAGATCTATCTGCGGCAGGAGCGCAACGGCATGCTGATGGGCACCTACGAGAAGGCTTGCCGCCCGTGGTCGCCGCTGACGACGCCGTGGAGCTTCGGCCACGAGCTGCTGGAAGAGGACATCGAGCGCATCACGCCGGAGCTGGAGGTCGGCTTCCGCCACTTCCCGGCCTTCAACAGGGCGGGCATCAAAAAGGTCATCAACGGCCCCTTCACCTTCTCGCCGGACGGCAACCCGCTCGTCGGGCCGGTTCGCGGCATGACGAACTTCTGGTCGGCCTGCGCGGTGATGGCGGGCTTCAGCCAGGGCGGCGGCGTCGGCCTTGCGCTCGCCAACTGGATGATCCATGGCGATCCCGGCTTCGACGTCTTCGCCATGGACGTCTGCCGCTACGGCGACTACGCCACGCTCGCCTATACCAATGCGAAGGTGCGCGAGAACTATTCGCGCCGCTTCTCGATCCGCTATCCGAACGAGGAGCTGCCGGCCGCCCGGCCGCTGCTGACGACGCCGATCTACGACCGGCTGAAGGCGGCGGGCGCCGTGTTCGGTGCCTCCTACGGCCTCGAACAGGCGCTCTGGTTCGCGCCCGAGGGCGTTGCGGACAGCTTCTCCTGGCGACGCTCGACGGATTTCGAGACGGTCGGCGCGGAAGCCAAGGCGGTGCGCGCGGGCGTCGGGCTGATGGAGACCTCGGGCTTTGCCAAATATGCGGTGAAGGGCAGCGGGGCGGAAGCCTTCCTCGACCGTCTGCTCGCCTGCCGCATCCCGGCGACCGGCCGCATGACGCTGGCGCCGATGCTGAAGGAGGACGGCAAGCTCATCGGCGACTTCACGCTCGCCAAGCTCGGGGAGGGGGATTTCCTCCTCGTCGGCTCGGGGATTGCCGAGGACTACCACATGCGCTGGTTCGAACGGCACCTGCCGGCGGACGGCTCGGTGTCGCTCGAAGCCCTCGGCCTCTCGCTCGTCGGCCTCGCCGTCGCCGGGCCGCGGGCGCGGGAGGTGCTGCAAGAGCTGACGCACCGGGACCTTTCGGCGGACGCCTTTCCGTTCATGGCGGTCCGGAGGATGGACCTCGGCATGGCGCCCGCCATCGTCGGGCGCGTCAGCTATACCGGCGACCTCGGCTACGAGATTTGGATGAAGCCGGAATACCAGCGCTACCTCTACGACCGCCTCCTCGAAGCCGGCGCCGATTTCGGCATCCGCCTCTTCGGCCTCAGGGCGCTGAATGCCCTGCGCCTCGAAAAATCCTACGGAAGCTGGGCGCGCGAATACCGTCCGCTCTACGGGCCGCTGGAGGCGGGGCTGGACCGCTTCGTGGCGACGGACAAGGCGGCCGATTTCATCGGCAAGTCGGCGGCGAAGGCCGAGCGGGAAAGCGGCGGCGCGATGCGGCTGCGCACCTTCATCGTGGACGCGGAGGATGCCGACGTCATCGGCGACGAGCCGATCTATCTCGACGGCGCGGTGCGCGGCTGGGTGACGTCGGGCGGCTTTGCCCATGCCGCGGGCGTTTCCGTGGCGATCGGCTACGTGCCGAAGGAGATCGCCGACGTTAAGGCCGGGTGGTCGATCGAGCTGCTCGGGAAGATGCTGCCGGCCCGCCTTCAGGCCGAACCGCTCTTCGATCCTTCGGGCGTCGGGATGCGCGGCTGACTCGCCATCCGGGGCGGAAACGGTGTCCTGAAACGGCACATCGCGTCTGCCCGCCGGCATGCGTATTTTTGGGCAAACGGGCGTTTTTGCTGCCGATTTTTTGGTTTCTGCGGCGTTAAATGCGCCATTTAACCCTTCCTGACAAAGAAATTGTCGATCCGGGCATTTTGGGCTTCCCTTTTGCCTCGAAAGCGGTATGAAATCCGCATCGTCTAACAAGCTCAAAAATGAGCGGGCAAGAACAAGAGATGCGGCCCTCAGGGAACCGCATCCGGGGGATTACATATGGAGTATTTCGTCCAGCAGCTCGTCAACGGGCTGACGCTTGGTTCGATTTATGGTCTGATAGCCATCGGCTACACCATGGTTTACGGCATCATCGGCATGATCAATTTCGCCCACGGCGATATCTTCATGCTCGGCGGATTCGCCGCTCTCATCACCTTCCTGATCCTGACCAGCGTGTTCGTCGGCCTTCCGGTCGTCCTCCTGCTGCTGGTCATGATCATCGCGGCCATGCTGACGGCATCGCTGTGGAACTGGACCATCGAGAAGATGGCCTACCGGCCGCTGCGCGGCTCGTTCCGCCTCGCGCCGCTGATCACCGCCATCGGCATGTCGATCACGCTGTCCAACTTCATCCAGGTTACCCAGGGCCCGCGCAACAAGCCGATCCCGCCGATGGTCTCCTCGGTCTACAACGTCTTCGGCATCGCGATCTCGCTCAAGCAGATCATCATCATGGTGCTGACGGTCGTGCTGCTTGCCGTCTTCTGGTACGTGGTCAACAAGACCGCGCTCGGCCGCGCCCAGCGCGCCACCGAACAGGACCGCAAGATGGCCGCCCTGCTCGGCATCGACGTCGACCGGACGATCTCCGTGACCTTCATCATGGGCGCCTCGCTCGCCGCCGTCGCCGGCACCATGTACCTGATGTACTACGGCGTGACCGTCTTCACCGACGGCTTCATTCCGGGCGTCAAGGCCTTCACGGCCGCGGTCCTGGGCGGTATCGGCTCGCTTCCGGGCGCCGTCCTCGGCGGCATGCTCATCGGCCTCATCGAGAGCCTGTGGTCCGCCTATTTCACCATCGACTACAAGGACGTCGCGACGTTCTCCATCCTCGCCATCGTCCTGATCTTCAAGCCGTCCGGTATTCTCGGACGACCGGAAGTCGAGAAGGTTTGATCCATGTCCAACATTTCGAATACACATGAGAGCGCCGGCGGGAACCTGACGGCGCGGGCTCTGCGCGAGGGCGTGTTCGCCGGTCTCGTCTCCCTCGGCCTCTTCGTCCTCTTCGTCGGCCTCGAGACCACGCAGAACATCCGCAACGAACTGGTGCTGAACCAGCGCTGGGGCCTGCTTGCGATCTTCGTCGCCGTTGCCGCCGTCGGCCGCTTCCTGATGGTCGCCTATATCCGCCCCCGGCTCGACGCCCGCAAGGCTTCCGTCTCGGCAAAGCCGGTGGCGGAAGAGCAGGAAGGCTTCTTCAGGCGCAACTTCAGCAAGATCGCCATCGCGTTCCTGCTGGTCTACCCGTTCATCGCCGTCGCGATCTTCGGCGTGCAGGGCTCGCTGAAATGGGTCGACAACTTCGGCATCCAGATCCTCATCTACGTGATGCTCGCCTGGGGCCTCAACATCGTGGTCGGCCTTGCCGGCCTGCTCGACCTCGGCTACGTCGCCTTCTACGCGGTCGGCGCCTATTCCTACGCGCTGCTCTCGCAGCAGTTCGGCCTGTCCTTCTGGGCGCTCCTGCCGCTCGCCGGCATCCTCGCCGCCTTCTGGGGCATCATCCTCGGCTTCCCGGTGCTGCGCCTCAAGGGCGACTACCTCGCCATCGTGACGCTCGCCTTCGGTGAGATCATCCGCCTCGTCCTCATCAACTGGACGGACGTGACGCGGGGCACCTTCGGCGTCTCGGGCATTCCGAAGGCCTCCGTCTTCGGCATCTGGTCCTTCGACGTCGGCGCGCCGAACTACTTCGCCAAGGCCTTTGGCCTGCCGATGTCCTCGGCCTATTACAAGATCTTCCTCTTCTATCTCATCCTGGCGCTGGCGCTGCTCACCGCCTATGTGACGATCCGCCTGCGCCGCATGCCGATCGGCCGCGCCTGGGAAGCGCTGCGCGAAGACGAGATCGCCTGCCGCTCGCTCGGCATCAACACGGTGACGACCAAGCTGACGGCCTTTGCCACCGGCGCCATGTTCGGCGGCTTCGCCGGCTCCTTCTTCGCCGTGCGCCAGGGCTTCGTTTCCCCGGAAAGCTTCGTGTTCCTGGAATCGGCGATCATCCTGTCCATCGTGGTCCTCGGCGGCATGGGCTCGCTCGTCGGCATCGCGATCGCCGCGGTGGTCATGGTCGGCGGCACGGAGCTGCTGCGCGAAATGACCTTCCTGAAGGCCATCTTCGGGCCGGACTTCACGCCGGAACTCTACCGCATGCTGATCTTCGGTCTCGCCATGGTCGTCGTCATGGTCTGGAAGCCGCGCGGCTTCGTCGGAAGCCGTGAGCCGACCGCCTTCCTCAAGGAACGCAAGGCCGTCTCCAGCAGCTTCACCACGGAAGGGCACGGCTGATGGCGCCCGGGACGAATACGATGACGAACGATCCAATTCTCAAAGTCGAGCATCTGTCGATGCGCTTCGGCGGCCTGATGGCCATCAACGACTTCTCCTTCGAAGCCCAGCGCGGCGAGATCACGGCGCTCATCGGCCCGAACGGCGCCGGCAAGACCACGGTCTTCAACTGCGTGACCGGCTTCTACAAGCCGACCATGGGCATGATCACCATGCGCCAGAAGGGCGGCCGCGAGTTCCTGCTGGAGCGCATGGCCGACTTCGAGATCACCCGCGATGCCAAGGTGGCGCGTACCTTCCAGAACATCCGCCTGTTCTCGGGCCTGACGGTTCTGGAAAACCTGCTCGTCGCCCAGCACAACATGCTGATGAAGGCCTCCGGCTACACGTTCCTCGGCCTGCTCGGTTTTCCGGCCTACAAGAAGGCTTCGGCCGAATCCATCGAGATCGCCAAGTACTGGCTGGAGAAGGCAAACCTCATCGAGCGCGCCGACGACCCGGCGGGCGACCTGCCCTACGGCGCGCAGCGGCGCCTGGAAATCGCCCGCGCCATGTGCACGGGGCCGGAATTCCTGTGCCTCGACGAGCCGGCGGCCGGCCTCAACCCGCGCGAGTCGCTGGCGCTCAACGAGCTCCTGCGCTCCATCCGCAAGGACAGCGGCACGTCGATCCTGCTCATCGAGCACGACATGTCGGTCGTCATGGAAATCTCCGACCACGTCGTCGTGCTCGAATACGGGCAGAAGATCTCCGACGGCACGCCGGAGCATGTGAAGAACGATCCGAAGGTTATCGCGGCCTATCTCGGTGTCGAAGATGATGAGGTCGAAGAGGTGATCGAGGAAATCGAAGAGATCGAAGAGACGCAGGGAGGGACGCACTGATGAGTGATGCGCTTCTCAGCGTCAGCGCCGTGGAAACCTACTACGGCAACATCCGCGCGCTCGCCGGTGTCAATGTCGAGGTCAACAAGGGCGAGATCGTCTCGCTGATCGGTGCGAACGGCGCCGGCAAGTCGACCCTCATGATGACCATCTGCGGCAGCCCGCAGGCCCGCTCCGGCACGATCACCTTCGACGGCGAGGACATCACGCGCCTGCCGACGCACATGATCGCGCGCCGGCGCATCGCCCAGTCGCCGGAAGGGCGCCGCATCTTCCCGCGCATGACGGTGTACGAGAACCTCCAGATGGGGGCGAGCCTCGACAACCTGAAGTATTTCGACGAGGACGTGGAGAAGATCTTCACGCTCTTCCCGCGCCTGAAAGAACGCCAGAGCCAGCGCGGCGGCACGCTTTCGGGCGGCGAGCAGCAGATGCTCTCCATCGGCCGCGCGCTGATGGCGCGTCCGAAGCTCCTGCTTCTCGACGAGCCGTCGCTCGGCCTCGCGCCGCTGATCGTCAAGGGCATCTTCGACGCGATCAAGGTGCTGAACGAGGAGCAGGGCCTGACCGTGTTCCTCGTCGAGCAGAACGCCTTTGCCGCCCTCAAACTCTCCCACCGGGCCTATGTGATGGTCAACGGGCAGGTGACGATGAGCGGTTCGGGCAAGGAGCTTCTGGCCAATCCGGAAGTGCGCGCGGCCTATCTCGAAGGCGGCAGGCACTGAGGCGGGTCTAGGGGAGAAAAGACATGCAGGGAATTCTCTACGAAGAACCGTCCATCTGGCAGTTCCTCTTCATCACCATCATCATGGGCGGCTGGACCGCCTGGCGCACGGGCAAGAGCGTGGCGGAGAACTGGCAGAACTACGGGACGCTGGTCGTCTACGTGCTGCTGCTCGGCGTCGCCATCCGCTTCATCCACCACGCGCTCTTCGCCGGCACGATGCTGACGGTGCAATACTATGCCGTGGACACGCTCGTGCTTTTGTTGTTTGCTACGCTCGGCTTCCGCTACTACCGCACGCGGCAGATGACCAACATCTACTACTGGCTCTATGAAAAGGCCTCGCCTTTTTCCTGGAAGTCCAAATAACCAGAGGGAACCCCGTGGCCGGTTCCGGCCACGGCATAACGATATCGGCGCAATGAATGCGGGTGTTGCGGCCGGTTGAAACCAACCCGCTCTAAAATTTGGGAGTAACAATATGAAGAAGTCTCTCATGTCGGCTGTCGCTTTGGCTGCAGTGGTCGCCTTCAGCGGCAGCGCCTGGGCCGACATCCTGATCGGCGTCGGCGGCCCGATTACCGGCCCGAACGCCGCATTCGGCGCGCAGATCCAGAAGGGCGTCGAGCAGGCTGCTGCGGACATCAACGCTGCCGGCGGCATCAACGGCGAGCAGATCAAGGTCGTGCTCGGCGACGACGTTTCCGACCCGAAGCAGGGCGTTTCCGTCGCCAACAAGTTCGTCGCTGACGGCGTCAAGTTCGTGGTCGGCCACTTCAACTCGGGCGTTTCCATCCCGGCTTCGGAAATCTACGCCGAAAACGGCATCCTGCAGGTTTCGCCGGCGTCCACCAACCCGACCTACACGGAGCGGGGCCTGTGGAACACCTTCCGTACCTGCGGCCGTGACGACCAGCAGGGCGCCGTAGCAGGCTCCTTCATCGCTGCCAACTTCAAGGACGCCAAGGTCGCCGTCCTGCACGACAAGACGCCGTACGGCCAGGGTCTTGCAGACGAAACCAAGAAGTTCATGAACGAAGCCGGCGTCACCGAAGCCGTCTACGAAGGCGTGAACATCGGCGACAAGGACTTCTCGGCCCTCATCGCCAAGATGAAGGAAGCCGGCGTTTCCGTCGTCTACTGGGGCGGTCTGCACACCGAGTTCGGCCTCATCGAGCGCCAGGCTGCCGACCAGGGCCTGAAGGCACAGTTCATCTCGGGTGACGGCATCGTCTCGAACGAGCTGGCCTCCATCGCCGGCGACGCCGTCGACGGCACGCTGATGACCTTCGCTCCGGACCCGCGCAAGAACCCGGCCGCAAAGGAGCTCGTCGAGAAGTTCCGCGCTGCCGGCTTCGAACCGGAAGCCTACACGCTCTACTCCTACGCCGCTCTCCAGGTCATCGCCGAAGCTGCCAAGGCAGCCGGCGGCAACGACCCGCAGGCCGTCGCAGAAGCGCTCAAGGCCAAGGGCCCGTTCCAGACGGCGATCGGCGAACTCTCCTTCGACGAGAAGGGCGACATCACCCGTCCGGACTACGTCCTCTACACCTGGAAGAAGGGTGAAGACGGCAAGTACACCTACTCCGAAAACGAGTAATCACGGTTGACGGAGCGGGCGGCGCATCGACGCCGCCCGGCCGCATCCACCTTGGCCCGGCCTTCGCGCCGGGCTTTTTCGTGGGCGAAGGCAACCGTTGCCGGAAAAAGAAAGTCTTCCGTCATTTCCCGCTTGCGCAACGGCGCGGCCATGCCGAAAGTCCGGATATCCGGGTGCGAACAGAGGAGGTGGGACGATGCTCGAACTGAGGCCGAACTGCGAATGCTGCGACCGCGATCTTCCGCCCGAAAGCCCCGAGGCGATGATCTGCACGTTCGAATGCACCTTCTGCGCCGATTGCGTGGCGAACGTTCTCTCCCATACCTGCCCCAATTGCGGCGGCGGCTTCGTGCGCCGGCCGGTACGGCCCGCCGCCATGCTGGCGAAATATCCGGCATCGGCCAGGAGGGTGCTGAAGGCCGAAGGCTGCAAGCCTTCGCGGGCGGTGTGACATGACCCTGCGCCCATTGCTTCCTGCCGTTTGCGCCGCTCTCCTGTTCCTGCCCACTCTTGCCATGGCCCAGAACGACGAGCCCGAGGTCGACTGCGAGAACGCCACCACGCAGATGGAGATGAACATCTGCGCCGGCCGCGATTACCAGGAGGCCGACGACGAGTTGAACGCCGCCTACAGGAAGGCCGTCGCGGCGGCGGAGACCATGGACCGCGAATTGAAGGACATGGACGAGCAACTCGTCGGCGCCGTCGATGCCCTGAAGCGCGGCCAGCGCGCCTGGATCGGCTATCGCGACGGCCAGTGCGACCTCGCCGGCTTCGAGGCGCGGGGCGGCTCCATGGAGCCCATGCTGGTTTCCGGCTGCCTTGCGGACCTGACGCGCAAGCGCACGGCCGAGCTGAAGGCCTTCTACGAGCCTGGCGACTGAGGACGCGCCCCATGCCCCGCAGCATCGTCATCGTCGGCAATGGCGCCGTCCCCGAAGAGCTGGCCGGGGCCATCGATGCCGCCGACCTCGTGATCCGTTTCAACGGCTGCCGCTCGGCGGGCCCGGGCGGCACGAAGACGGATATCGTCGCCGTCTGCAACACGGGCCGGCCCGCGCTGGAGATGCTTGCGGGCGGGCGCTGGAAGGCGAGCGCGACGGTGCGGCAGGCGCGGGAGATCTGGTGCGTGCGCACGGCCGAGATGTTCGCCGCCATGCGCGCACCACTCGCCGTCAGCCATCCCGACCTCGACGATTTCTGCGACGACTACACGGCCGGCTTCCGGGCCTTCGCGAGCGTCACCGGCCGGCGGCTCGCCATCGTTCCCGCGGAGGTCCACCGCCGCCTCGACCTTTCGCTCGCCGCCTTTGCGCCCGAGCCCTATGTGGTTCCGAGCTCGGGGCTGATCGTCATCGCCCATGTGCTGGAGAATATCGCCGCGGCGGGCGACCGCGTGTCGCTTGCCGGCTTCGGCCATGAGGGCTGGCAATGGCATCCGTTCGCCGCCGAGCGGCGCTGGGTGGAGGAGCGCATCGCCGCCGGCCGGCTCGACCGGCTGCATCCGCCTGCGTGAAAAGCGGACATGCTCCCCAAGAAGTCCCGCATCGAAACGGGACAGTTAAATTTCTACTTATTGAATTAGGCGTCTCTGAAAGAAAATGCCGTAAGGTCTGCGTGAATACGGGTGCATTCCGCCGGGCGGCAACGGGGATGCGCTCATGGTGCGGCATGATTGCAATTTCCGCGCGGCACGCCCGCGCCTCTTCGGAAATTGCCCTGTGGAGAGATTGATGCGTGGCAGGCTGGCCCTCTGGCTGAGGGCGCAGATCGAGCTTGGCGTTCTTGAAACGAAGTCGGATATCTCGACCTTCGTTCTCAATACCGTCCTCGTCGCGACCACGCTTGCGACCGCCTCCTACCTGATGGGGGCGGCGATCCTCGCGCATTTCGGGCTTCTGCCCTATTCGCTGCGCGCGGCCATCGGCTTCGGCGGTTCCACGACCATCGTGATCGCCGCCAGCGTCACGACGCTGCTTGCCTGGCTGATCGGCACGGCGATGCACGAGCTTTCCCTGTCACGCGCCGAATTCGAGCGACGCAGCCGGCTGGATGCGCTTTCGGGCCTCTACAACCGCCGGGCCTTCATCGAGGCGCTGGCCGAAACCGACATAGCCGGCTTCTTCGTGCTGTTCGACATCGACCGCTTCAAGGCCGTCAACGACCGGCACGGCCATGCCGTGGGCGATGCGGCCATCGTCGCGGTCGCGGAGGAACTGCGGCGGGTCTTCGTGCCGGGCCATCTCGTCGGGCGGTTCGGCGGCGAGGAGTTCGCCGCCTTCATCAAGAGTTCGGATCGCAGCGATTGCTATCTCCTCGTCGAGGAGGCGCGCCGCTCGGTTGCCGACCGGCGTGTCGCGAGCGGCGAGGCGTCGCTTGCCGTCACGCTCTCGGCGGGGATCGCCAACCGGCCGGCCGGCCGCTCCTTCGAATCCGTCTATGAGGGAGCCGACCGAGCGCTCTATTTGGCAAAGTCCTTCGGCCGCGACCGGACCGTCCACGAGGACGAGGGCGAGCAATTGCTGGCCCCGAGCCGCAGGGCGGCGGCGAGCGGCCGCCGGCGATAAGGCCGGCTCAGACCCGGCGGAGCGCCTCGGGATCGGTGATCTGGACGAGGCGGCCGCGCACGTTGACGCCGTGGTTCCGCAAGAGGGAGAAGGCGCGGGAAAGGGCTTCCGGCGCAAGCCCCAGCTTTCCGGCCAGCAGGCTCTTCTGGTAGGGCAGGCGGAAGGAGACGGCCCTGCCGTCCGGCGCGCAATGGCTGAGGAGGTAGCGCGCGACGCGCTGCGGCGCCGTGTGCAGGCGGTCGTCGGCAAGGCTTGCGAAGACCCTGGAAAGCTGCGCCGACAGGGCATTGGCGAGCGCCGTGCACAGATCCGTGCGGCGGCTTGCGATCTCGCGCACGCGCTTGAGGTCGAAGCGGGCGATCAGCGACGGCTCGGCCGCCTGGGCGGTCACGGCATAGCGGCTGCCGTCGAGCAACGCGCTTGCGCCGATCAGGTCGCCGGGGCCGTAGAGTTCCACGTCGGCCTCCCGGCCGTCCGGATCGAGCTTGTAGAGGCGGACATAGCCGGAGAGAACGCAATGCAGCATGTCGGCCGGCTCGCCTTCGCGGAAGAGGATCTGGCGCGCGGGCAGGTTGCCGATCACCGCGATCTCCATCATCGCCGCGACGCTTTCCACGCCGAGCGCGGAAAGAAGGCCGGAGTTCAGCAGGGTTTCACGCTCCCGGGCACCGGGTTTCATCAGCCTGTTCATCGATCTCACTCCATGCTCCCGCAGGCATCGTTCGCTCTTCGATTGGAGAACGATAGCCGAGGTCGGGCAAGCGTGATTTGATTTCGATCAATGAAGAAAGCGGTCGGCGCGGGGTGACCGCGCCGGCCGCTGCTATTCCGTGGCGGCGCCTTTACTCGGCGGCGAGCGTCGAATGGTGCACCACGCTGAAGGGCTTGCGCTCGCCGGTGCGCTTCTCCAGCGTCTCGATGCGCTTTTCCAGATCGCTGACGTCGCGCGCGGTCTCGCCGGCAAGGCGGGTGAGGTCGGCGGGCTCCATCGCCTCCGGCTCCTTCTCCTTCTTTCCGACGAAGCGGCCGAAGACCCAGCCGAGCAGGCGCGACAGGTCGTCCATGATCAGGAAGAAGGACGGCACGACGACGAGCGAGAGCACCGTCGAGACGATGATGCCGCCGATCACCGCGATCGCCATCGGCGAGCGGAAGGCACCGCCTTCGCCGACGCCGAGCGCCGAGGGCAGCATGCCGGCCGACATGGCGATGGAGGTCATGACGATGGGGCGGGCGCGCTTGCGGCCGGCCTCGATCATCGCCTCGACCCGCTCCATGCCGTGGCGGCGCATCTCGATGGCGAAGTCGACCAGCAGGATCGCGTTCTTCGTCACGATGCCCATCAGCATGAGGATGCCGATGAGGACGGGCATGGAGAGCGCGTTCTGCGTGAGGATGAGCCCGGCGGCCACGCCGCCGATGGCGAGCGGCAGCGAGAGCAGGATGGTGAAGGGCTGGATCACGTCCTTGAAGAGCAGAATCAGCACCATCAGCACCAGAAGCAGGCCGAGCAGCATGGCATTGCCGAAGGACTGCTGCATCTCCGCCTGGATCTTCGCGTCGCCGCTTTCGGCGAACTGCACGGTCGGCGGCATGTCGATGCTGTTGGCGATCTCCTTGAAGCGGGCGGTGGCGGTGTCGAGCGCCACGTCCGGTTTCAGGTCGGAGCCGATCTCCACGACGCGGTTGCGGTTGTGCCGCTTCACCGAGCTCGGGCCTTCCGAATAGGCGATGTCCGCGACGGAGGAGAGCGGCACGAACTGGCCGCCGGCCGCCTGGACCTTCAGGTTGCGGATGGCGGCGAGATCGGTGCGGAAGCTGCGGTCGAGCTGCACGCGGATGGGGATCAGCCGGTCGTCCAGCGAGACCTTGGAGAGCTGCGAGTCGATATCGCCGATGGTGGCGACGCGCACCACTTCGGCGATCTGCGAGGTGGTGATGCCGAGGCGGGCCATCTCGTCGTCGCGCGGGTGGATCTGCAGCTCCGGCCGCGGCAGCGAGCCTTCCGAGCTGACATTGGCAAGGGCCGGATCGGCGCGGAGCTTGGATTCGAGGAGCGCGACGGTGTTGTTGAGGTCCGCCTCGTTGTTGGAGAGCAGGTTGAACGCAAGGTCACGCTCGCCGCGGTCGTTGAGCTTGATGATGCGCACGTCCGGAATGTCGCGCAGGCTCGCGAAGATCTGTTTCTCGATATCCCACTGCGGGCGCAGGCGCCCGTGCGCCTCCATCTTCGGCAGGTGCGGGCCGATCAGCGGCAGGCGGCCGAGCACGTCGTTCACCAGCTTGTAGGCGAGCGAATGCTCGAGCTTGTCGAGGATGACCGTCACCGAGGCGCGGCGCAGTTCGAGGTCGCCCTTCGGCGAGGAGCCGCCGAGCACGAAGACGCTCTCAACACCGTCGATGTCCTTGATCCGGTCGTAGATCTGCGTCGTCGTGCGGTCCGTGTCGTTGAGCATCGCATCCGGCGGAAGCTCGATGGAGAGCACGACGCGCGAGGCGTCTTCCGGCGGCATGAAGCTGCCGGGCACGGTGAAGAGCAGGGCCACGGAGGCGACGAGGAAGGCGATGGCGCCGATGAGCGTCGCATAGCGGGCATACCAGGTGCCGGCGGTCTTGCTGACGAGCCAGGTATAGCCGCGCATGAAGCGGCCTTCCTTCTCCTCGCCGTGGCCGTCCGCATCGCCCGAGCGCATGAGATAGGCCGCCATGACCGGCGTGATGAGGCGCGCCACGGTGAGCGAGAAGAAGACCGCGACGGCGACCGTCAGGCCGAACTGGATGAAATACTGGCCCGGAATGCCCGGCATGAAGGAGACGGGCACGAAGACGGCGATGATGGTGAAGGTGGTCGCGATCACCGCAAGGCCGATCTCGTCGGCCGCCTCGATGGCGGCGCGGTAAGGCGTCTTGCCCATGCGGATATGCCGCGCGATGTTCTCGATCTCCACGATGGCGTCGTCGACGAGGATGCCGGTGGCGAGCGTCAGCGCGAGGAAGGAGACGAGGTTCAGCGAGAAGCCAAGCATGTCCATGACGAAGAAGGTCGGGATCGCCGAGAGCGGCAGCGCGACGGCGGAAATCAGCGTCGCCCGCCAGTTGCGCAGGAAGAGCAGCACCACGGCGACGGCCAGCAGCGCGCCTTCCAGCAGTGTGTGAAGCGCGGCCTCGTAGTTGCCGTAGGTGAAGTAGACCGCGTCGTCGACGAGCTGGATGGAGACGTCCGGATTCTGCTTGCGCACGCCTTCGAGCGCCGCGTCGACGGATTCGGCGACCGTCACTTCGCTGGCGCCCTTGGAGCGGAAGACGGCGAAGGTGACGACCGGGTTGCCGTTGAAGCGCGAGAAGGAGCGCGGCTCTTCATAGGTGTCGGAGATCTTGCCGAGTTCGGACAGCCGCACGAAGCGGCCGTTCGGCAGCGCGACCATCGTGTTGGTCAGCTTCTCGACGGAGCGGGCGTCGCCGAGCGTACGGATCGCCTGTTCGGAGCCGGCGATCTGGCCGCGGCCGGAGCCCGCATCCGCGTTCATGGCGCGGATCTGGCGGTTCACGTCGGCGGCGGTGACGCCGTAGGCTTCCAGCTTGTCGGCATTGAGGTCGACGCGCACCTCGCGGTCGGCGCCGCCGAAGCGGTCGATCTTGCCGATGCCGGGCTGGCCCTGCAGCGCGCGCTTGACCTTGTCGTCGACGAACCAGGAAAGCTCCTCCAGCGTCATGTTGGGCGAGGAGACGGCGAAGGTCTGGATCGCCTGGCCCTCGACGTCGATCTTGGTGACGACCGGCTCCTCGACGGAGGCCGGCAGGTCGCTGCGGATGCGGTCGATCGCGTCCTTGACGTCCTGGAGCGCCTGGTTGGTCGGCTTTTCGATCTTGAAGAGGATGGAGGTGACGGAGCTGCCGTCGGTGACCGTCGACATGATGTCGTCGACGCCCTCGATGCCGGCGACGGCGTCCTCGATCTCCTTCGTCACCTGCACTTCGAGCTCGGCCGGGGCGGCGCCGCTCTGCGTCACCGTGACGGCGACGACCGGCACGTCGATATTGGGGAACCGCGTGATGGGCAGGGAATAGAAGGACTGGATGCCGACATAGAGCAGCAGGAAAAACGCCAGCAAAGGCGCAATCGGGTTGCGAATGGACCAAGCTGAAAAGTTCATGTCCCCAAAGTCCTCGGTAAGAGACCAGACGTTGCCCGGGCACCGGCCCCGCCGGCTCGCCCGTCATGCCACCGGGCGCCCCGGCCCGGCATTGCCTTCCGCCCGGTTGCGGAGGCGACCCCGCTGTGGCGGAGCCTTCGCGTCATTTCCTGGCCGAAGCCTCTTCGGCATGGACCGGATTGACCCGGTCGCCGTCGCGGACATAGGCGCCGGCCTTGGCGACCACCTCGTCGCCGGCCGAAAGGCCCTTGACGATCTCGATCGCCTGTCCGTCCTGGATGCCGGTCTCGACCGGAACCAGCGTGACGATGCCGTTCTCGACCTTGCGGGCCACCGTCTTGCCGTCGGTCGCCGTGACGGCCGAGAGCGGCAGGGTGAGGCCTTCTTTCTCCGCGGCGACGATCTCGGCGCTGGCGAACATGCCGGCGCGGGCTTTGCCCGGCTCGTCGAAGCGGATGTAGACATGGCCGAGGCGACTTTGCGGGTCGAGCGTCGGTTCGACGAGGCGGACCTTGCCGGAAAGCCGCGCCGCGCCGCCGGCAAGCGTCACGGTCGCCTTCTGGCCCGGTTCGAGCTTGCGGATGCCGTCTTCGGCGACGTCGGCCTTCAATTCGATCTCGCCGTCGCGGATGACGGTGAAGAGCGGTGAGCCGGAGCCGCTGGCGATCGCGCCGATCTTGGCCGTGCGGGCCGAGACGATACCGGCGACCGGGGATTTCACCGCGGTGCGGGCGAGCTTCAGGTCGATGTCGTCGATCTGCGACTGCGCCACCTTGATGTCGGCCTCGGAGACCGCGATCGCCTGTTCGGCGGAATGGACGCGGGCAAGCGCGGCATCGGCCGCGGCGACGGCCTGGTCGACGGCGGCCTGCGACTGCGAGCCGGACTTGACGAGTTTCTGCGCCCTGTCGCGGGCGCTCACGGCTTCGGCGGCGTTCGCCTTGGCTTCGGCGAGCTGCGCCTTGATCTGCGCGAGCGCGGCTTCGGCCTTGGCGAGCGACGCCTCGGTCTGGCTCTTCTGCAGCACGAGCGCGTCGTCGTTCAGCGTGGCGAGCGTGCCGCCGGCTTCGACCATGTCGCCGACATCGGCTTCAAGCGTGCGGATGGAAAGGCCCTCGACGAGCGGCGTGACGTAGACTTCCTCGACGGCCTGCACCGTGCCGGTCGCGATCACGCGGTCGACGATGGGCCGCATCTCGGCGGCGGTGACGACGATGGCCGGAAGGTTCTGCGCCTGCTGCTGGGGTGCGGCTTCACCCTTCACCGCATCGGCGGCGAAGGCGGGGCTTGCCGCCAAGAGGGCGGCAATGGAAAGAGAAAAAACATTCCGGTGTCCAGAAGCCATAGGCCGAACTTTCCCAAAGCATGAATTTATGAACCAGCGTCCGGGCGTTCTTGTGATTTTCTGGCCGGACCTGCATTTCGTCTGCATGGCGGACACGGAAGAAGCCGCCTGCGGCTCCTCTTGTTCCCCTCGTGCGGTCTATGTAATCGGCGTTTATCAAGCTTACAAGGGGTAACGAAATGGTGCCTCATTATTTTAGTTAACCGGCATTTCCAGCGGGCTTTCCGGCAAAACAAAACGTGCGGGGGCGAGCCCCCGCACGTTCGTTTCTCCCATGCGAGCGTTGTTACTTCAGCGCTTCGTCGGTGATCTCGTGCGTCCAGGCGCCTTCCGGCTCCTTGGAGATGACCGGGTCGGAGCCGCCGGCCAGCAGCGATTCCACCGTGCGCTTGTAGTCCGCCTCGTCGAGCGCGCCGTTGGAGCCCTCGGTCAGCTTGACGACCTCGCCCATCATGAACTTCTGGTGCGCCTCGGTCTGGGCGCCGGTCGAGTCGTTCTCCAGCACGATCTCGGCGGCCTCGTCCGGGTGCTCCTCGGCATATTTCCAGCCCTTCATGGAGGCCCGCACGAACTTGACCATCTTCTCCTTGAAGGCCGGGTCCTTGAGCTTGTCTTCCAGCACGTAGAGGCCGTCTTCGAGCGTGGCGACGCCCTGGTCCTCGTACTTGAAGGTCACGAGGTCCTCCGGCTTGATGCCGGCATCGAGCACCTGGCCGTATTCGTTGTACGTCATGGTGGAGATGCAGGCGGCCTGCTTCTGGATCAGCGGATCGACGTTGAAGCCTTGCTTGAGGACGGTCACGCCATCCGGCCCGCCCTCGGTCGGGATCTTCAGGTGGCTCATCCAGGAGAGGAACGGATATTCGTTGCCGAAGAACCAGACGCCGAGCGTCTTGCCCTTGAAGTCGTCCGGGCTCTTGACGCCGGATTCCTTGAGACAGGTCAGCATCATGCCCGAGGACTTGAAGGGCTGGGCGATGTTGACGAGCGGCACGCCCTTTTCGCGCGTGGCAAGGGCAGACGGCATCCAGTCGACGATGACGTCGGCGCCGCCGCCGGCAATCACCTGCGCGGGGGCGATGTCCGGGCCGCCCGGCTTGATCTCGACGTCAAGGCCTTCTTCCTCGTAGAAGCCCTTGTCTTTTGCGACGTAGTAGCCGCCGAACTGGGCCTGGGTCACCCATTTGAGCTGGAGGACCACCTTGTCGGCGGCCCCGGCCTGGAACGCGGCAAGCGAGAAGGCGCTTGCCAGCAGCAGCGATGCGATCTTCGTTTTCATGTCAGTTCCCTCTTTCTTCTTGTTACGCCTGTCCACCGCGGACAGACGGATGCCAGAACGTGACCGCCCGCTCGATGAGCGCGACGATCCCGTAGAAGGCGGAGCCAGCCACCGCGGCGACCGCGATTTCGGCCCAAACCATGTCGACATTCATGCGGCCCACTTCCGTGGAGATCCGGAAGCCCATGCCGACGATGGGCGTTCCGAAGAATTCGGCGACGATCGCGCCGATCAGCGCGAGGGTTGAGTTGATCTTGAGGGCGTTGAAGATGAAGGGCCAGGCAGCCGGCAGGCGCAGCTTCACCAGCGTCTGGAACCAGTCGGCGGCATAGGTGCGCATAAGGTCGCGCTCCATGTGGCTGGTCGCGGCAAGGCCGGAGACCGTGTTCACCAGCATGGGGAAGAAGGTCATGATGACGACGACGGCGACCTTCGATTGCCAGTCGAAGCCGAACCACATGACCATGATCGGCGCAACGCCGATGACCGGCAGCGCCGAGACGAAGTTGCCGAGCGGCAGCAGGCCCTTCTGCAGGAAGGGCGAGCGGTCGATGAGGATGGCGACGAGGAAGCCGAGCCCGCAGCCGAGCGCGTAGCCGACGAGCACGGATTTGAGGAATGTCTGGCGGAAATCCGCCCAGAGCGTCGGCACCGAGCCGATCAGCCGGCCCCAGATCATGCTCGGCGGCGGCAGCAGCACCGAGGGCACATTGAAGCCGCGCACGATGCCTTCCCACAGCACGAGGATGGTGGCGCCGAAGATCAGCGGCACGGCAAGGCGCGCGGCGCGGTCGGCGGTGGGATTGCGGAATTTCCGCCGCACCAGCCATTCGTTGAAGGCCCAGGCGGCGAGCCAGAAGACGACGGCGGCGATCAGGATTGAAAGGTTCATGCCCGTGCCCCCATGCGCTTGAGGACGAGATTGTGCGCGATGCCGACGACGATGACGAGCAACGCCGCCACGCCTGCCGCCATGAAGAGCGCCGCCCAGATCTGCACCGTCTGGCCGTAATAGGAGCCGGCGAGAAGCCGCGCGCCGAGGCCGGCCACGGCCCCCGTCGGCAGTTCCCCGACGATGGCGCCGACGAGCGAGATGGCGACCGCCACCTTCAGCGAGGTGAAGAGATAGGGCATGGAAGCGGGCCAGCGCAGCTTCCAGAAGGTCTGCATCGCCGAGGCGTTGTAGGTATGCATCAGGTCGAGCTGGATCTGCTCGGGGCTGCGCAGGCCCTTCACCATGCCGACGACGATGGGGAAGAAGGAAAGATAGGTCGAGATCAGCGCCTTCGGCATCAGGCCGGAAATGCCGATGGCGTTCAGGACGACGATGATCATCGGCGCGATGGCGAGGATGGGGATCGTCTGGCTGGCGATGACCCAGGGCATCAGCGAGCGGTCCATCGCGCGGTTGTGCACGATGGCGATGGCGAGCAGGATGCCGAGCGCGGCGCCCATGGCGAAGCCGAGCAGCGTCGCCGAAAGCGTGATCCAGGCATGGTAGACGAGGCTGCGCTTGGAGGTGATCGCCTTGTTGACCGTCGTGTCCCAGAGTTCGGCGAAGACCTGGTGCGGTGCCGGCAGCACGGGCCGCTCCTGCATCATCGTCTTCGGCAAGAGCTCCATGAAGCCGATCGTTCCGCCGGCCCGCGCGGCCGTGTCATGCTCGAACGGCGCGTTGAGCACGACCACGAAGACGTACCAGAGCGCGAGGAGGGCGAGCAGCACGGTGCATATCGGCAGCAGGCGGTCGCGAAGGAAGCGTGTCTCGCCCATGGCTCAGCTCCGCGCCGGGGAGGGCAGCAGCATCAGCCCCATGGAAACGACGCCGAGGGCGACGCCCGCAAGCTGCGTGCCGGAAAGCCGCTCGCCGAAGACGAGGAAGGCGATGACGTTGATGACGAGAAGCTGGGTGACCGCCGAAAGCGAAACGGCAAGCCCCATCCCGCCCTCGCGCATCAGCCTCAGCATCATCAGGTTGCCGACGATATAGAGCGCCATGGAAAGCAGCAGGTAGAGAATGTTCACCGAGCCGACATAAGCCCGCGAGGCCGTCGCCGCGCCGATGAAAACGGCCGTCGCGCCGAACAGCCAGACGACGAAGGAGAGCTTCATCACGCATGCTCCTCGTAACTGTGGCCGGCGCGCAGGCCTTCGCGGACGCGGTGGGCGATTTCGAGGAATTCGGGGGTCTCGCGGATGCCGAGGGGGCGGTCCTTCGGCAGGGGCGATTCGATGATGTCGGTGACGCGGCCGGGGCGGGGGCTCATGACGACGATCTTCGTCGAGAGATAAACCGCCTCGGGGATGGAATGCGTGACGAAGCAGATGGTCTTCCGCGTTGCGGCCCACAGCTTCAGGAGCTGCTCGTTGAGGTGGTCGCGCACGATCTCGTCGAGCGCGCCGAAGGGTTCGTCCATCAGGAGGAGGTCGGCGTCGAAGGCGAGCGCGCGGGCGATGGAGGCGCGCTGCTGCATGCCGCCGGAAAGCTGCCAGGGATATTTCTTGCCGAAGCCGGAGAGGTTCACGAGGTCGAGCGTGCGTTCGATGCGCGCCTGCCGCTCCTCCTTCGAATAGCCCATGATCTCCAGCGGCAGGGCGATGTTCTTCTCGATGGTGCGCCAGGGATAGAGCGCGGCGGCCTGGAAGACATAGCCGTAGGCGCGCTGCCGGCGGGCCTCTTCCGGCGTCATGCCGTTGACGGTGATCGTGCCGGAGGTCGGCTTTTCGAGGTCGGCAATGACGCGCAGGAACGTCGTCTTGCCGCAGCCGGACGGGCCGATGAAGGAGACGAAATCGCCCTTGCCGACCGAAAGGTCGACGCCGGTCAGCGCGGTGACGGGGCCGTCGGCGGTCTGGAAGGTAAGGCCGAGATCTCTTGCGGAAACGACGGTATCGGACGGGGGCATGCTGGTCATCCTCCGGCGCCTCGCACGGCGCGGTTTTCGGCAGACTGCATGTCCATTCCCGGCATTGCAATCGGCATTGTCTGGCGTATCACTTTGGGCACGGAATTCTTGACCTGGAGGCTGGGATGGCGATGGAGACGAAGGCCGAATGCCGGGTGGTGCGCCCGGGCGGCACCTATGACGGAAAGCAGGGGTTCAGCTATTTCGAGGGCATCGCCCGCGAAACGGTGGGCTCGTCCGGCATCTGCATGCACCTTCTGACGATCCCGCCGGGCGGACGGGCGAAGGCGCATATGCACGAGCGCCACGAGACGGCCATCTACATGCTCTCGGGCGAGGCGCATACCTGGTACGGCGAGCGGCTGGAGAACCATGTCGTCGTCAGGGCGGGGGAAATGTTCTACATCCCCGCCGGTGTGCCACACCTGCCCGCCAACCTTTCCGATGAGCCGGCGTCGGCGGTCATCGCCCGGACAGATCCGCACGAGCAGGAGAGCGTGGTGCTTCTGCCGCATCTGGAGGCGCTGGTTCCGGGGTAGGGGGCAGCGGGCGTAAGTACCCCCCTCTGTCCTGCCGGACATCTCCCCCACAAGGGGGGAGATCGGAAAATGGCACCGGCTTCCCGAGACAGCATCCCGTTGCTTGCGGAGATCAGACAGCTTCCCCTGAAGGGAAGGCGCTGCCACCAGCCAATCTCCCCCCTTGTGGGGGAGATGTCCGGCAGGACAAAAGGGGGTATATGCCGCTCGCCCGCCTTTCATGACCTGCACCGCATCAGCGGTCCCCAGCGCGTGCCGTCCGGGAGGCCGACGGTGTAGCCGCCATTGTCGGGCGTCAGCGTCATCTCGGTGGGCGTTGCCTCCTCGGAGCCTTCCTCGTGGCATTCGGCGGCGACCTTCGTCGCACCGCCGACGGATTTGCCTTCTCCCTTGAATTCGCAATAGGAAACGGCGGTGGTCACGCCCTTTCCGTCGAGCAGGAAGAAGATGCCGGCGCCCGAGGATTCCCCCGTCTCGGCATAGCGGCAGCCTTCCTTGTCGCCGTACTTGCCGTCGACGATGTCGGCCGCGCCCGCGGCTCCCGCGAGCATGATAGCGAAGAGGGCAGGGACGAGGCGGCCGGCGCGCTTCATACGCCGCTCGCCGGAATGCCGCTGCGCTCGACCTTGCGCGGTGCGGTGATCTCCTTCCAGGTCGAGAGCGCCTTGTTGACGGCCGTGAAGGGCTCGCGCCCGACGAACTGGCCGTGGCCCTCGCGGGTCTTCACCGTCGCCTCCTCGACGGCGACGACGCCGCGCGTCAGCGTGTAGCGTGGCAGGCCTGTGACCTCCTTGCCCTCGAAGACGTTGTAGTCGATGGAGGACTGCTGGCTCTTCGCCGAGATCGTCTTGGAGCGCTTCGGATCCCACACGACGATATCGGCATCGGCGCCGACGAGGATCGCGCCCTTCTTCGGATAGACGTTGAGGATCTTGGCGATGTTGGTGGAGGTGACGGCGACGAACTCGTTCATCGTCAGCCGGCCGGTGTTGACGCCGTGCGTCCAGAGCATCGGCATGCGGTCTTCGAGGCCGCCGGTGCCGTTCGGAATCTTGCGGAAATCGCCGACGCCGGTGCGCTTCTGGTCGGTCGTGAAGGCACAATGGTCCGTCGCCACCACCTGCAGCGAGCCGGAGGCAAGGCCCGCCCAGAGCGAATCCTGGTGCTGCCTGTTGCGGAAGGGCGGGCTCATCACGCGGCGGGCGGAATGGTCCCAGTCCTTGTTGAAATATTCGCTCTCGTCGAGTGTCAGGTGCTGGATCAGCGGCTCGCCGTAGACGCGCATGCCGTTCTGCCGGGCGCGGCGGATCGCCTCGTGCGACTGCTCGCAGGACGTATGCACGACATAGAGCGGCGCGCCCGCCATGTCGGCGATGATGATGGCGCGGTTCGTCGCCTCGCCCTCGACCGACGGCGGACGGGAATAGGCGTGGCCTTCCGGCCCGTTGTTGCCCTCGTCCATCAGCTTCTGCTGCATGGCGGCGACGACGTCGCCGTTCTCCGCATGGACGAGGGGCAGCGCGCCGAGCGCGGCGCAGCGCTGGAACGAGGCGAACATCTCGTCGTCGTTCACCATCAGCGCGCCCTTGTAGGCCATGAAGTGCTTGAAGGTGTTGATGCCCTTTTCCTCGACGACGGTCTTCATCTCGTCGAAGACCTGCTCGCCCCACCAGGTGACGGACATGTGGAAGGAATAGTCGCAATTGGCGCGGGTCGACTTGTTGTCCCAGCGCTTCAGGGCATCGAGCAGCGACTGGCCGGGATCGGGCAGGCAGAAATCGACCACCATGGTCGTGCCGCCGGCAAGGCCGGCCCGCGTGCCGCTCTCGAAATCGTCGGCCGAATAGGTGCCCATGAAGGGCATTTCGAGATGCACATGCGGATCGATGCCGCCCGGCATGACGTAGCAGCCCGCCGCATCCAGCACCGTATCGCCCGAAAGGTCCGGCCCGATCTCGACGATCTTCCCGCTTTCGACCTTGACGTCCGCCTTGTAGGTGAGGTCGGCGGTGACAATGGTTCCGCCCTTGATGACTGTGCTCATGTTGGTCCGTTCCCTGTCCTGATTTTTCGTGCACGCAAAGCGTGGAGCCGCCCGGCGGGCCGGACGGCGGAACTCACTCGGCGATGCCGGCCGTCTCGATCACCGCATGGAGCAGGACGTCCGCGCCGGCGGCGGCCCATTCCTTCGAGATGTCCTCCGCCTCGTTGTGCGAGAGGCCGTTAACGCAGGGGCACATGATCATCGTGGCGGGGGCGACCTTGGCCGCCCAGCAGGCGTCGTGGCCGGCGCCGGAGATGATGTTCATGTGGCTGTAGCCGAGGTCTTCGGCGGCCTTGCGGACGGTGGCGACCAGCGTCGGGTCGAAGGTGACGGGATCGAAGTGGCCGACCGCCTCGACGGAACAGCCGACGCCGAGCGCCTCGCAGATCTTCGGCGCTTCCGCCTCGATGCGGGCGCGCATGCCGTCGAGCTTGCCCTGGTCGGGCGAGCGGATGTCGACGGTGAAGACGACCTTGCCGGGCAGCACGTTGCGCGAGTTCGGCGAGAAGAACACCTGGCCGACGCCGCCGACGGCGCCCGGCTGGTTCTCCATGGCGACCGCCTGCACCATTTCAAGGATACGGGCCATGGCGAGCCCGGCATTGACGCGCAGGTTCATGGGCGTCGAGCCGGTATGCGCCTCGCGGCCGGTCAGCGTGAATTCCAGCCACCACAGGCCCTGACAGTGGGTGACGACGCCGATGTCCTTCTTCTCGGCTTCGAGGATCGGTCCCTGCTCGATATGGTATTCGAAATAGGCGTGCATCCTGCGCGCGCCGACCTCCTCGTCGCCGATCCAGCCGATGCGCTTCAGCTCCTCGCCGAAGGTCTTGCCCTCCGGGTCCTTGCGGCCGTAGGCGTAGTCCTGGCTGTGCACGCCGGCGAAGACGCCGGAGGCGAGCATGGCGGGGGCGAAGCGGGCACCTTCCTCGTTCGTCCAGTTGGTGACGACGATGGGGTGCCTGGTGCGGATGCCGAGATCGTTCAGCGAGCGGACGACTTCGAGGCCGGAGAGCACGCCGAGCACGCCGTCGTACTTGCCGCCGGTCGGCTGCGTGTCGAGATGCGAGCCGACATAGACGGGAAGGGCTTCCGGGTCTTCGCCCGCGCGCGTCATGAACATGTTGCCCATCGTGTCGACGCCCATGGTGAGGCCCGCGTCGTCGCACCATTTTTGAAAGAGGCGGCGGCCTTCTGCGTCCGAGTCGGTCAGGGTCTGGCGATTGTTGCCGCCGGCGATGCCGGGGCCGATCTTCGCCATGTCCATGAGGGAATCCCACAGGCGGTCCGCGTTGACACGCATGTTCTCGCCGGGTGCGGCCATGTCGTATGCTCCCACGTCTTCGGGCTCTCGAAGCCCTGATTTGTTCCCATCGGCCGGCGGCGCTCTGTTTGTTTTGCGCCTTCCGTTCAGAGCCGTTGCCTTTACTTGACAACTGTCTGATAATTTGACCGATTGGTAAACATTACAGCTTCCGTAGCGGCACTCAAGCCGAAAAACCAAAAACCTTGAGACCGCGCCCAAGAAAATGGCGGCTGGTTAAACTGGTGAATCTGGCGGTACTTTTCCGGAAGGAGAGGCCGGCGAGGGGGCGACATGGCATTACCGAGGGCGGCGAGAACCCAGCGGCGCACACGCATCCAGGAGGAGAAGGAGGAGCGGATCCTCGAGGCGGCGCTGGAGGTCTTTTCCCTGCACGGGTTCCGCGGTGCGACCGTCGACCAGATCGCCGAGGTGGCGGGCATGTCGAAGCCCAATCTCCTCTATTATTTCCGAACCAAGGAGGCGATGCACCGCGCGCTCATCACCCGTGTGCTCGACACCTGGCTCGATCCGCTGCGCGAGTTCGATGCCGGCGGCAATCCCGTCTCGGAGATCCGCAGCTATATCCGCCGCAAGCTGGAGATGGCGCGCGACTTCCCGCGCGAAAGCCGGCTCTTCGCCAACGAGATATTGCAGGGCGCACCGAACATCGAGGACGAGCTGAAGGGGCCGCTGAAGGCGCTGGTCGACGAGAAGGCGGAGGTGATCCGCGCCTGGGCGAAGGCCGGCAAGATCGCCAAGTGCGATCCCTACCACCTCATCTTCTCGATCTGGTCGACGACGCAGCACTATGCCGACTTCGATGTGCAGGTGCGCGCCGTGCTGGGGCAGGACCAGGCCGGCGACGGGCGCTTCGAGGATGCGGCGCGGTTCCTCGAACAGCTTTTCGTCACGGGCCTTGGCATCAGCGAGCAGCCGGCCTGACGTTTCCGCTACGCTTCGTCAAGGAAGTCTTCCTATGCTCCCGCGGCGGCATCCCCGCAGGAAAGCCGCAATCGCCCGGCATAAGCGCCCGGCAGCAGGAAGGGACTTCATGACGACGGCCATCGGCTTTACGGATACGGACCGCAAGACGAGCGAACTGCTCGAGGACATCATCCATTCCATCAAGGACGAGCACGTAACGCTGCGCGACCTTCTGGCGATGATGGGCGAAAGCGGGCTGCTGCTACTGTGCGCCCTCCTGTCGCTGCCCTTCCTCTTTCCGGTCTCCATTCCGGGCGTCTCGACGGTGTTCGGCGCCGGCATCGTGCTGATCAGCGCGGCGATCACGTTCAACCGGCTGCCCTGGCTGCCGCAGACGCTCGCCGACCGGCGGCTGGAAAGCGGCAGGCTGAAGCCGGTGTTGCAGCGCGGCGTCACGATGCTGCGCCGGTTCGACCGCTTCTTCAAGCCGCGCCTGATGGGGTTTGCCTCCGGTGCCGTGGTGAACCGCATCAACGGCCTCGTTCTGATGGGGGCGGGGCTCCTGCTGATGGCTCCGCTCGGCCTCATCCCCTTCTCCAACACCCTGCCGGGCATCGCCATCCTGCTGCTCGCCGCCGGCATTTCGCAGCGCGACGGGCTGGTGGTGCTCGCCGGCCATGTGATGGTCGTGCTGACGATCGTCTATTTCGCGGGGCTGGCGCTGCTGGCCTATGGGGCGGGGCAGAGTTTCAGCCTGTTCGGATAGTCTGGTCGGCGCCTCGCTCCCGCCGACATTCGGCACAACTCCGTCTTCATCAACTCAACATCCCCTCCATCCAATTCCACCTCTCCTTCGTCATCCTCGGGCTTGACCCGAGGATCTATGCCACAAAGCAGAGCCGTTCCGTGGGGGTGGATCCTCGGGTCAAGCCCGAGGACGACGGAGGGGAGGGTGTGCATGGGTGAGCCATAAGGAGAGGCGTGTACGCGCCAGGAAGGTGTGCACCAAGAGAAGCGTGCACGACCAGAGTGCATGTAGCGGGCGCACCATGAGGGATTTGCGCGACGCTGAGAAGTATGCGCTACAGCGGTAAGGGGATGCCGGAGGCCACAAGCGGGTTGCGCCCGGCCGGTGCCGTGCCTCCTTGCGAAGGCAGACGGAAGGCCGGGGCGGTGGCCCCGGCCTTTCCGTTCATTCCGCGGCCTGCCGTGCCATCGGGTTGTTCGGATGGGTCGTCCAGTTGGCGTAGTTGGGATCGACCAGCTTGCCGGTGCGCTGGTCGAGCGTGCCGGGTTCGAGGCCCACCATGGTGATGCAGTTCTCGACCGGGCAGACGTTGACGCAGAGGTTGCAGCCGACGCACTCGTCCTCCATCACCTCGAAATGCCGGACGCCGTCGACGAACTGCGTGATCGCCTGGTGCGAGGTGTCCTCGCAGGCGATGTGGCAGCGGCCGCACTTGATGCAGGCATCCTGGTCGATATGGGCTTTCGCGATGTAGTTGAGGTTGAGGTACTGCCAGTCGGTGACGTTCGGCACGGCGCGGCCGATGATGTCGTCGAGATTGCGGTGGCCCTTGGCGTCCATCCAGCTCGAAAGGCCGGTGATCATCTCCTGCACGATCTTGAAGCCGTAGGTCATGGCGGCGGTGCAGACCTGCACGTTGCCCGCACCGAGCGCCAGGAATTCGGCCGCGTCCCGCCAGGTGGTGATGCCGCCGATGCCGGAGATCGGCAGGCCGTAGGTCTCCGGGTCGCGGGCGATCTCGGCCACCATGTTGAGCGCGATGGGCTTGACCGCCGGGCCGCAATAGCCGCCGTGCGAGCCCTTGCCGCCGACCGTCGGGTTGGGCGCGAAACTGTCGAGGTCGACGGAGACGATGGAGTTGATCGTGTTGATCAGCGAGACCGCATCGGTGCCGCCGGCCTTCGCCGCGCGGGCGGGCTTGCGGATGTCGGTGATGTTCGGCGTCAGCTTGGTGATGACGGGCATGCGCGTATACTGCTTGCACCAGCGCACGACCATCTCGATATATTCCGGCACCTGGCCGACGGCGGCGCCCATGCCGCGCTCGGACATGCCGTGCGGACAGCCGAAGTTCAGCTCTATGCCATCGGCGCCGGTTTCCTCCACCAGCGGCAGGATCGCCTTCCAGCTCTCCTCCTCGCAGGGCACCATGATCGAGGCGACGAGGGCCCGGTCGGGCCAGTTCATCTTCACCTGCTTCATCTCTGTGAGGTTGGTGTAGAGGTCGCGGTCGGTGATGAGCTCGATATTGTTGAGGCCGAGAAGCCGGCGGTCGGCGCCCCAGATCGCGCCGTAGCGCGGGCCGTTGACGTTGACGACCGGCGGGCCTTCCTCGCCGAGCGTCTTCCAGACCACGCCGCCCCAGCCCGCCTTGAAGGCGCGCTCGACATTGTAGGCCTTGTCGGTCGGCGGCGCGGAGGCGAGCCAGAAGGGATTGGGCGACTTGATGCCGACGAAATCGTTGCGAAGATCAGCCATATCTCATCCTCCCCTTCAAGCGACGGCAAAGGCCGGCTGCGCGGCGGCAGCGAGCATGCGGTTGATCGAATCGGCCGCGTCGCGGCCCTGCGCCACCGAGGTGACCGTCAGGTCCTCGCCGGCCTTCACGCAGTCGCCGCCCGCCCAGACATTGGGAAGGGAGGTGCGGCCCTCCGCATCGACGGCGATGCGCCCGCCAGCCAGCGCCAGCGCGCCGAGGCCGGCGGCCTCGAAGGTCTGGCCGATGGCCTTGAAGATCTGGTCGGCGGCGAGCGCCCCGATCTCGCCGGTGCCGGTGAGCCTGCCGTCGCGCATCTCGGTATATTCCACCTCGATGCCGGCGACCTGGCCGTCGCGCGCAATGACGCGCTTGGGCTGGAGCCAGTGGCGGATCATCACGCCCTTGGAGGCGGCAAGGTCCTGCTCGAAGGGCGAGGCATTCATGTGCTCCTTGCCGCGGCGGTAGCAGATCGTCACTTCCTCCGCGCCGAGGAGCCTGGCCTGCACGGCGGCGTCGATGGCCGTCATGCCGCCGCCGATGACGACGACGCGCCGGCCGACCGGGACGGTGGCCTTGTCCGCCGCCTGCCGCAGTTCCGCGATGAAATCGACGGCATCGACGACGCCGGGAAGGTTTTCGCCTTCCGCGCCGAGCGCGTTGACGCCGGCAAGGCCCATGCCAAGGAAGACGGCGTCGAAATTGGCGGTGAGGTCGGCGAGGGTGAAGTCGCGGCCGAGCTTCAGGCCGTTCTTCACCTCGATGCCGCCGATCGCGAGCACGTAGTCGACTTCCGATTGCGCGAAGTCGTCGACCGCCTTGTAGGTGGCGATGCCGTATTCGTTGAGGCCGCCGGCCTTCTCGCGCGCCTCGAAGATCACGACGTCGTGGCCGTTCATGGCGAGGCGGTGCGCGCAGGCAAGGCCCGCAGGCCCGGCGCCGACGACGGCGACCGCCTTGCCGGTGCGCGGCGCGCGCTCGTAGAACTGCCGGTTCTCCTCCATCGCGACGTCGGTGGCGTAGCGCTGCAGGCGGCCGATCTCCACCGGGCGCTGCTCGGCGGTGTTGCGCACGCAGGCCTGCTCGCACAGCGTCTCGGTGGGACAGACGCGGGCGCACATGCCGCCGAGGATGTTCTGGTCGAAGATGGTCTTCGCCGAGCCGAGCGGGTTGCCCGTCGAGATCTGGCGGATGAACAGCGGAATGTCGATGGAGGTGGGACAGGCCGTCATGCACGGCGCGTCGTAGCAGAAGTAGCAGCGGTCTGCGGCCACCAGCGCCTCATGGTCGTCGAGGCGCGGGTGAAGGTCGGAAAAGTTCGTCTCGTATTCGGAAGGCGCAAGACGCCCCCGATGAATCCCAGATTGCGTCGTTCCCATCATTATCTCCCATTCGCGTGGGCTTTTTGGATAGGAAACGGTAACCCAGCTTTATTTTTTTATCAAACGGTAAAATTTCACGGGGAATCCCGGTTTTCCGGCGTTTTTGCCGGATGGAAACATGATTTTCGCAGTTATGTTTTCGTTCCGTTTCCGTCCGTGCTGTCCTTGCCGCGCCACGAGATGACGTTTGACAGGTCGCATGAAAACATGCAGCAAATCGTATGAAGCAATGAGGTCGGTAATGGCGAAGCGGACGGAAGCAGCCGGGCGGCTGGACGATGCGGCGAGGGCCGGCTGGCTCTATTACGTCGCCGGCCGCACGCAGGACGAGATCGCCGCCGCCATGGGCATTTCCCGCCAGTCGGCCCAGCGCCTCGTGTCGCTCGCCGTCGCCGAGCGGCTGATCAAGGTGCGGCTCGACCATCCCATCGCCGAATGCCTGGAGCTCGGCGAGGCGCTCAAGCGGAAGTTCGGCCTCGTCCATGTCGATATCGTGCCCGGCGATCCGGGCTCCAGCTCCACCACGGTCGGCATCGCCGAGGCGGGGGCGGCGGAAATCGAGCGCTGGCTGAAGAAGGCCGAGCCCATCGTGCTCGCCGTCGGTACGGGCCGCACGCTGAAGGCGGCGATCGACCAGCTTCCGGCCATGGAATGTCCGCAGCACCGCATCCTCTCGCTGACGGGCAATATCGGGCCGGACGGCTCGGCCGCCTATTACAACGTCATCTTCTCCATGGCCGATGCGGTCAAGGCGCGGCATTATCCGATGCCGCTGCCGGTGCTCGTCTCCTCGACGGAGGAACGCGACCTCCTGCACCGGCAGAGCCTCGTGCAATCGACATTGCAGCTCGGCCGGGAGGCGGATGTCGCCTTCGTCGGTATTGGTGAATTGGGTGCCGATGCCCCGCTCTGCCTCGACGGCTTCCTCGACCCGCAGGAAATGGCGCGGCTGATGGAGGAGGGGGCCGCGGGCGAGATCTGCGGCTGGATGTTCGACCGCAACGGCAAGCTGCTCGAAGGCAGCATCAACGAGCGCGTCGCCTCCGTGCCGCTGCCGCCGCGCGAGACGACGACGGTGATCGGCCTTGCCAAGGGCAGGCGCAAATACGACGCCCTTCTTGCGGCGCTGAGGGGCGGCATGATCAACGGCGTCATCACCGACGAGACCACGGCCCGCTACCTGCTCTCGGCCTGAGCCCGGCGCTTCGCCCGGTAGGCAAACACCGTCCCCCAACAGAAATTTCCCATGCGATTCAAGGCGTGCATGCGTCTGTGTGCGGTGCAGCATCGAATGGCCGTTGACTTTCTCCGGCATTCTGTGAGTAATTGCCCATGAGCGAAGCAAATGCTCAACATCCTTCTGGGAGGAAGATAATGAATTTGAGAACCCTTCTGCTGGGCACCTGCTCGGCTGCTCTCCTTGCCGGTTTCGCCAATGCCGAAACGCTGACCATCGCCACCGTCAACAACGGTGACATGATCCGCATGCAGGGGCTGACGGACGACTTCACGGAAAAGAACCCCGACATTCAGCTCGAGTGGGTGACGCTCGAGGAAAACGTGCTGCGCGAGCGCGTCACGACCGACATCGCGACGAAGGGCGGCCAGTACGACATCGTCACGATCGGCAACTACGAGGTTCCGATCTGGGCGAAGCAGGGCTGGCTCGTCTCGCTCGACGGCCTCGGCGCAGACTACGACGTCGACGACCTGCTGCCGGCGATCCGCGGCGGCCTTTCGGTCGACGGCAAGCTCTATGCCGCGCCGTTCTACGGCGAATCGGCCATGATCATGTACCGCAAGGACCTGTTCGAGAAGGCCGGCCTCACCATGCCCGATTCCCCGACCTGGGAATTCATCGGCGAGGCAGCCCGCAAGATCACCGACCGCGGCGCCGACATCAACGGCATCTGCCTTCGCGGCAAGGCCGGCTGGGGCGAGAACATGGCGTTCCTCACCGCGCTCAACAACTCCTTCGGCGGACGCTGGTTCGACGAGAAGTGGCAGCCGCAGTTCGACCAGCCGGAATGGAAGGCCTCGCTGCAGTTCTACGTCGACATGATGAAGGACGCGGGCCCGCAGGGCGCCTCCTCGAACGGCTTCAACGAGAACCTGACGCTGTTCCAGCAGGGCAAGTGCGGCATGTGGATCGACGCAACGGTCGCCGCCTCGTTCGTCTCGAACCCGAAGGACTCGACGGTCGCCGACAAGGTCGGCTACGCGATCTTCCCGGATACGGGCAACGGCAACCACGGCAACTGGCTGTGGTCGTGGAACCTTGCCGTGCCGTCGAGCTCGACGAAGGCCGAGGCCGCGCAGAAGTTCATCGCCTGGGCGACCAGCAAGGGCTACACCGAGCTCGTCGCCAGCAAGGAAGGCTGGGCCAACGTTCCTCCGGGCACGCGCACCTCGCTCTACAAGAGCGAAGACTACCAGAAGGCAGCGCCCTTCGCAGCGCCGACCCTTGCTGCGATGGATGCGGCCGACATCACCAAGCCGTCGGTCAAGCCGGTGCCCTATACGGGTGGCCAGTTCGTGGCGATCCCTGAATTCCAGGGCCTCGGCACGACGGTCGGCCAGCTCTTCTCGGCGGTGCTCGCCGGCCAGTCCTCCGTGGACGACGCCCTTGCACAGGCCCAGACGACGGCCGTGCGCGAAATGACCCGCGCCGGCTACATCAAGTAAGCCACCTCCCCAAGGACAGGCTGCCCGGGATGCGTTCCGGGCAGCCGTTGAACGGGATATCTGTTCCGGCGCTTGCCCCTCATCCCCCTGCCGGGACCTTCTCCCCGCAGGCGGGGAGAAGGAGGAAGACGGCGCGCCCATCCTTCCTCGCCCCGCTTGCGGGGAGAGGATGCCGGCAGGCAGGTGAGGGGCCGCTGGCGCCCTTTTGTGAATGCAGCATCGGCCGGCTAGCGGCTCTCGGGAGGAAACCATGGCGACGGAGAACACGCGCGGACTGGCGCGGCTGATGTTGGCGCCCTCTGTGGGCTTGCTTCTGATCTGGATGATCGTGCCGCTGGCGATGACGCTGTGGTTCTCGTTCCAGAACTACAACCTCCTCAATCCGGGCAATGTGAGCTGGACGGGCCTCTTCAACTACAAGTTCTTCTATACGGACCCGGCGTTCTTCCAGTCGATCTGGAACACGCTTCTGATCGTCGGCGGGGTGCTGCTCATCACCGTCGTCGGCGGGATCGCGATTGCGCTTCTCCTCGACCAGCCGATGTGGGGGCAGGGGATCGTGCGCATCATGATCATCTCGCCCTTCTTCGTGATGCCGCCGGTGGCCGCGCTCGTATGGAAGAACATGATCATGCATCCGGGCTACGGGGTGCTGGCGGATATCAACAGGGCGCTCGGCTTCCAGCCGATCGACTGGTTCGCGCAGTTCCCGCTGCTGTCGATCGTCATCATCGTCGCCTGGCAATGGCTGCCCTTTGCAACCCTCATCCTTCTGACCGCGCTGCAATCGCTCGACGGCGAGCAGAAGGAAGCCGCGGAAATGGACGGGGCCGGCTTCGTTTCCCGCTTCATCTACCTGACGCTGCCGCACCTGTCGCGCTCGATCACCGTCGTCATCCTGATCCAGACGATCTTCCTGCTCGGCGTCTATGCGGAAATCCTCGTCACCACCAATGGCGGGCCGGGCTATGCCTCCACCAACCTGCCGTTCCTGATCTACCGCACCGCGCTTCTCGGCTACGACGTCGGCGGAGCCTCCGCCGGTGGCATCATCGCCGTCATCCTCGCCAACATCGTCGCCCTCTTCCTGATGCGCGCCGTCGGCAAGAACCTGGACAAGTAAGGGGATACGACCATGGCTAGAGCCGTCTCGACCAGAAGAACCGCCGTCTTCACGATCGCCGCCTGGATCGTCGCGCTGATCATCTTCTTCCCGATCCTCTATACGATCGTCACCTCGTTCAAGTCCGAGACGGAGGCGATCAAGGGCTTCAACCTCATTCCCTCCGGGACGGTGGAGAGCTATGCCGCCGTGCAGGCGCAGAGCAACTACTTCAAGTTCTTCCTGAACTCGGTGGTCATCTCCGTCGGCTCGACGCTGCTGGCGCTGGCCCTTGCAATCCCGGCGGCCTGGTCCATGGCCTTCTCGCCGACGCGGCGGACCAAGGACATCCTGATGTGGATGCTCTCGACGAAGATGATGCCGGCCGTCGCCGTGCTGGTGCCGATCTACCTCATCTTCCGCGACACGGGCCTGCTCGACACCCGCTTCGGCCTGACGGTGATGCTGACGCTGATCAACCTGCCGATCGTCGTGTGGATGCTCTACACCTATTTCCGCGAGATTCCCGGCGAGATCCTCGAAGCCGCGCGCATGGACGGCGCCGGCCTCCTGCAGGAGATCGTGCATGTGCTGACGCCGATGGCCGTGCCCGGCATCGCCTCGACGCTGCTCCTCAACATCATCCTCGCCTGGAACGAATCCTTCTGGACGATCCGCCTGACGACGACGAACGCGGCCCCGCTGACCGCCTTCATCGCCTCGTTCTCGAGCCCGCAGGGCCTGTTCTGGGCGAAACTGTCGGCAGCCTCCACGCTCGCCATCGCCCCCATCCTCATCATGGGATGGTTCAGCCAGAAACAGCTTGTCCGCGGCCTGACCTTCGGCGCCGTGAAGTAAGGGGAGGGAAAACCATGGGCAAGATCATCCTGAACAAGGTCAACAAGTCCTTCGGCGCCACGCAGGTCATCCCGGGCATCGACCTTGCCATCGAGGACGGCGAGTTCGTCGTCTTCGTCGGCCCGTCGGGCTGCGGCAAGTCCACGCTGCTGCGCCTCATCGCGGGGCTGGAGGATACGACGAGCGGCACCATCGAGATCGACGGCAAGGATGTCACCTCCGCCGCCCCCGCCAAGCGCGGGCTCGCCATGGTGTTCCAGTCCTATGCGCTCTATCCGCACATGACCGTGAAGAACAACATCGCCTTTCCGCTGAAGATGGCGAAGACCGATCCGGCGATCATCGAGAAGAAGGTGACGGAGGCCGCGCGCGTCCTCAACCTCACCAACTATCTCGAACGCCGGCCGGGACAGCTTTCCGGCGGTCAGCGCCAGCGCGTGGCCATCGGCCGGGCGATCGTGCGCGAACCGTCGGCCTTTTTATTCGACGAGCCGCTGTCGAACCTCGACGCGGCGCTGCGCGGCACGATGCGCCTGGAGATCAGCGAGCTGCACCACCAGCTCAAGACGACGATGATCTACGTCACCCACGACCAGGTGGAGGCTATGACCATGGCCGACAAGATCGTCGTGCTGAATGCCGGCAACATCGAGCAGGTCGGCTCGCCCATGGACCTCTACAACCGGCCGGCAAACCTCTTCGTCGCCGGCTTCATCGGCTCGCCGCGCATGAACTTCGTCACGGGCGAGGCGGCAAAGCCCTGGAACGCGCCGACCGTCGGCATCCGGCCCGAGCATATCCGGCTTTCCAGGGAGACCGGTACCTGGAAGGGCGTCGTCGGCGTTGCCGAGCATCTCGGCTCGGACACGTTCCTGCACGTCCATGTCGAGGGCGTCGGCACGATGACGGTGCGCGCCGACGGCGACTTTGCCGGCACCCATGGCGACGCCGTCTTCCTCACGCCCGACGAGAACCGCATCCACCGCTTCGACGACAAGGGGCTGGCAATCCGATGAAGAGACTTGAGGGCAAGAGCGCGCTCATCACGGGATCGGCGCGCGGGATCGGCCGCGCTTTCGCGGAAGCCTATGTGCGCGAAGGCGCCCGCGTCGCCATCGCCGACATCAATATCGAGCGGGCGCAGGCGACGGCGAGCGAGATCGGCCCGGCCGCCTACGCCGTCCAGATGGACGTCACGCGGCAGGATTCCATCGATGCGGCCGTCGCGGCCTGCGCCGACAAGGCCGGCGGACTCGACATCCTCATCAACAATGCCGCGCTGTTCGATCTTGCGCCCATCGTCGAGATCACGCGGGAGAGCTACGACCGGCTGTTCTCCATCAACGTCGCCGGCACGCTCTTCACGATGCAGGCGGCCGCGAAGCAGATGATCGCGCAGGGGCGCGGCGGCAAGATCATCAACATGGCAAGCCAGGCCGGCCGGCGCGGGGAAGCGCTCGTCGCCATCTACTGCGCCACCAAGGCGGCGGTTATCAGCCTCACCCAGTCGGCGGGGCTGAACCTCATCAGGCACGGCATCAACGTCAACGCCATCGCCCCCGGCGTGGTCGACGGCGAGCACTGGGACGGCGTCGACGCGCTCTTTGCCAAATACGAGAACCGGCCGCTCGGCGAGAAGAAGCGCCTCGTCGGCGCGGAAGTGCCTTTCGGCCGCATGGGCACGGCGGACGACCTCACCGGCATGGCGATCTTCCTTGCGTCCGAGGAGAGCAACTACGTCGTCGCGCAGACCTACAATGTCGACGGCGGCAACTGGATGAGCTGAGGCCCGCCGCTGCGGGCCGGCAAATGCATGGACCGGACGAACCGGAAGGAATGGATCATGACCACGAAACTGTCGCTCGCCAATCTCGGGCAGATCGCGAAGACCGCGAGCGTTCCGGCTTACGGACGCGCGGGCCTTTCGGCCGGCATCGTTCATTTCGGCGTCGGCAATTTCCACCGGGCGCACCAGGCGATCTATCTCGACGACCTGTTCAATCTCGGCCACGACCACGACTGGGCCATCGTCGGCGCCGGCGTGCTGCCCTCCGATGCGGCGATGCGCGAGAAGCTTGCCGGCCAGGACTTCCTGACCACCGTGGTCGAGCAGGACAACAACCGCTCCGGCGCGCGCGTCACCGGCGCGATGATCGACTATCTCGCCCCGGGCGATGCGGCAGCGATTATCGCGCGCCTTGCCGACCCGGCGATCCGCATCGTCTCGCTGACGATCACCGAGGGCGGCTATTTCATCGATCCGGCCTCCGGCGTCTTCGATCCCGCCCACCCGGCGATTGCGGCCGACGCGGCGAACCCCGCCGCGCCGAAGACGGTGTTCGGCCTCATCCTCGCCGGCCTCAAGGCCCGCCGGGACAAGGGTCTTGCGCCCTATACGGTCATGTCCTGCGATAACATTCCCGGCAACGGGGAGGTGACGCACGCGGCCGTCTCCGGCCTTGCGCGCCTTTCCGATCCGGCGCTCGCCGACTGGATCGACGCCAATGTCGCCTTCCCGAACGGCATGGTCGACCGCATCACGCCGGCGACGGGCCCGCGCGAGATCGGCATCGTGGCGGACGACTACGGCATCGACGACGCCTGGCCGGTCTTCTGCGAGGAATTCAAGCAATGGGTGCTGGAGGATCATTTCCCGCTAGGCCGCCCGGCGCTGGAGAAGGTCGGCGTGCAGTTCGTGCCCGATGTCGCGCCCTACGAGCACATGAAGATCCGCATCCTCAACGGCGGGCATGCGGCCATCGCCTATCCGGCGGCGCTGCTCGACATCCATTTCGTGCACGAGGCGATGGAGGACCCGGACATCCGTGCCTTCCTCGCCAAGCTGGAGCATGACGAGATCATTCCCGTCATCCCGCCCGTGCCGGATACCGACCTCAACGACTATTTCACCCTCATCGAGCGGCGCTTCTCCAATCCGAAGATCGCCGACACGATCCCGCGGCTCGCGCAGGACGGCTCGAACCGCCAGCCGAAGTTCATCCTGCCGTCCACCGCCGACCGGCTGTCGCGCGGCGAGGACGTCACCGGCCTCTCGCTCGTCTCGGCGCTGTGGTGCCATTATCTTGCCGGCACGACGGACAGCGGCAAGCCGATCACCTTCAACGACCCGAATATCGAGCGCATCCACGCCGCGGCAAAGGCGGCGAAGAGCGATCCGTTCGCCTTCCTGGAGCTGAAGGACATCTTCGGCACGGTGGCGGGATCGGACCTCTTCCGCAGGCGCTTTGCCGCCGCCCTCGGCTCGCTCCAGGCGAACGGCACGCGCGCGACGCTGAAACGCTACCTGGAGGACAGGCTGGCAAATTGAGGAAAGCCGGCAACGGGGCTTTTCATCGAAAGGGGCAGACAGTACGACGGGGGCCGGAAACGGAACGGAACGCCATGGCCGCCAAAACGACAGAACTGGTCATTTTCGATTGCGACGGCGTGCTCGTCGACAGCGAGCCGATCTCGATCGCGGTGCTGGTCGAGGCCCTTGCGGCGGCGGGCGTGACGATGAGCGAGGAGGAGGCGCATGTCCGCTTCCTCGGCCGCAGCCTCAAGAGCATGTCGGAAATCCTGCATGACGACTACGGCCTTGCGATAGACGCGGCCTTTCTCGACGCCATGCGCAAGGTGCTCTACGAGCGTTTCCGCGCGGAACTGCAGGCCGTCGAGGGGGTTGCCGAGACGGTCGATGCGCTCGGCATCGCCCATTGCGTCGCCTCGTCGAGCCAGCCGGAGCGCATCCGCCTGTCGCTCACCGTCACGGGCCTCCTCTCCCGCTTCGAGCCGAACATCTTCAGCGCCAGCATGGTCGCGCGCGGCAAGCCGGCGCCCGATCTCTTCCTTCATGCCAGCGCCGCGATGGGCGTTGCGCCCGACTACTGCGTGGTGGTGGAAGACAGTCCCGCGGGGATCGCCGCGGGCAAGGCGGCCGGCATGCGGGTGGTCGCCTTCACCGGCGGTTCCCATGCCAAGACGCCGGGGCATCGCGAGACGCTGCTCCGGCTGGAGCCCGACGCCCTGTTTGACGACATGCGGGAATTGTTACAGTTTGTCCGCGACGAAAAGGCCGACGGGAAAGAGCATTGATGCGCAATCTGATCGTTGCGGTGGACATCGGCACAGGTAGCGCCCGCGCCGGTGTGTTCGACCGGAGCGGCCAGTTGCTCGGCCGGGCGGAGCACCCCATCGCCATGCGCCGGCCGGATGCCCTCTCGGCGGAACACGATTCGGAGGATATCTGGCGGGCCGTCTGCACGGCGGTGAAGTCCGCCTGCGAGGCGGCCGGTGCCAACCCTGCGCAGGTTGCGGCCCTCGGCGTCGATGCCACCTGCTCGCTCGTGGTGCGCGACGGCGCGGGAAGGCCGCTCGCCGTCTCGGGCGGCGCGGAGGCCCGCTGGGACACCATCGTCTGGCTCGATCACCGTGCGCTCGCCGAGGCCGACATCTGCACGGCGGCCGATCATCCGGTGCTTGCCCATTCCGGCCGCGTGATGTCGCCGGAAATGGAAATGCCCAAGCTGATGTGGCTGAAGCGCCATCGGCCGGAGCAATGGGCCAAGGCCGGCTATTTCTTCGACCTCGCCGATTTCGTCACCTGGCGGGCGACGGGCGTGAACGCCCGCTCGCGCTGCACGATGACGGCCAAGTGGAACTACCTTTCCCATGAGAAGGAGCCGTGGAACGCCGATTTCCTCGCCGCCATCGGGCTTGAGGACGTGCGCGAGCGCGGGAGCCTTCCTCTGGAGACCCTGCCGCTCGGAACGGCTATCGGCCGGCTGACGGCGGAGGCGGCGGAAGAACTCGGGCTCGACACGGGCTGCGTGGTCGCGGCCGGCCTCATCGACGCCTATGCCGGCGCGCTCGGCGTGCTCGGCGCCTTTGCCGGGGAGCCTGAGCGGCTGGAGCGTCAACTGGCGCTGATCGGCGGCACGTCGAGCTGCGTCGCCGCCTTCTCGCGGACGCGAAAATTCGGCTTCGGCCTGTGGGGCCCCTATTACGAGGCGGTGCTGCCGGGCTGGTGGCTGGTCGAGGGCGGCCAGTCGGCGACGGGCGCGCTGCTCGACCATATCGTGCGCCTGCACAGCGCCGGAGGCGAGCCGACGGCGGAGAACCATGCGCGCATCATCGCCCGCATCGCCGCCTTGCGGGAGGAGGAGGGCGAGGCGTTCGGCGCGCGCCTTCACGTCCTGCCGGATTTCCACGGCAATCGTTCGCCGCTTGCCGATCCGCACGCGCTCGGCGTCATCAGCGGCCTTTCGCTCGATGCCTCCTTCGACGGGCTGTGCCGGCTCTACTGGCGCAGTTGCGTCGCCATCGCGCTCGGCGTCCGCCATATCCTCGGCAAGCTCGGCGAATGCGGCTATCCGCTCGATACGCTGCATGTCGCCGGCGGCCATGTGCGCAATCCCTTGCTGCTGGAACTCTACCGCGACGCCACCGGCTGCCGCATCGTCGTGCCGAAGACCGGGGACGCCGTGCTGCTCGGAACGGCGATGGTGGCGGCGGTTGCCGGCGGGCTCCATGCCGATCTTCCGGCGGCGGGCGCGGGCATGTACGGCGGCGGGCGCGAATTCCTGCCGGATGCCGCCCGCAAGGCCGGCTACGACCGGGATTACCGGCGTTTCCTCGCGCTGCTGCGCCACCGCATGGAACTCGAAACGCTCGACTGAAAATATTTCGTGAAAAATCCGTAACCGGGCGGAACCAAACCGCCGGATACGTGTTTTGCTGCTGTCGCCGGTCTGCGCATGTCCCCCAAATGCGAGGCCCTCGACCGGCGATTTACCACGAAACCGTGTCCCCCTCCGGTCCGTGGATACTCAAGCAGCCAGTGCCTTCCGGCGCTGGCTGTTTTCTTTTGGGCGGTTGCGAAGGCCGGATATGCGAAAGCGGCGGTGGGCGTGCCGTCCCACCGCCGCTGACCGCGCCGCCGCTGCGGCTGTCCGGGAGCGAGATCAGGCCGCTGCGCGCGCTGGCGGGGCAAAGAGAAGGGCCTGATTGATCAGGACCTTCACCTGCTCCGGGTTGAAGGGCTTGGAGACGAGGAAGGCCGGTTCCGGCCGCTCGCCCGTCAGGAGCCGTTCAGGGTAGGCGGTGATGAAGATGACGGGGATCGTCGTTCGCGAGAGGATGGAATTGACGGCGTCGATGCCGGAGGAGCCGTCGGCGAGCCGGACGTCGGCAAGGACGAGCCCGGGGCGGCTTTCGCCCCACAGCGCCTCGGCCTCGCTCTGCGTGCGGGCGATGCCGGTGACCCGGTGGCCCATGCCGCTCACCATATGGGCAAGGTCGAGCGCGATCAGCGGCTCGTCCTCGATGATCATGATGCCGGTCTCGGCCTGCGCGGCGATCTCCTCGAAGGCGGCGTCGAGCAGGGTGCGGATGGCCGTCGCCTCCGCCTCCAGGATCTCGGCCGTCCGTTCGACGGAAAAGCCCTCGACGGTGGCGAGGAGAAGCGCCTGCCGGCCGAGCGGCGGCACGCCGGAAAGGTCGAAGGGCGTCTCGGTGCCGGGGGAAATGGAATCGGCCGTGGCGCGGGCCATCGAAACGGGGAGCGAGGAGATGATGCGGCTCAAGAGGCCGAAGAGGCAGACCTTGTCGTCTCCGCCCACCGGCATGACCGAGGGATCGATCAGAATGGTCTCGAGGGTCGCGGCGACATAGGCGTCGCCCGACGACTGGGTTCCCGTCAGGGCGCGAGCATAACGGCGAAGGGCCGGAAGGTGAGGCCCGATACGGTCGGAAATCGGCATGAGATGTCCCCTGTTTTCGATTTGCTGCACTTGCAGTTGACGGTTTGAACGCGGAAGCCAAATTTAGGTTCCGGGAGGCGGAACTTTTTTTGAAGCGGGGCATTCCTTCGCGGAATTCGTCGTCAGGGCAGATGAAAGATGGAAGTGGCCTAAGTGAATACAGTGGAAACGAAGACAAACGGGGGACAGCCTCCGTCGAAAGCGGGCGATCCCAACGCCCAGATTGCCATGAAGCTGCGCGCCTTCTACCATTCGGTACAGGATGAGGCGCTTCCTCAAAGGTTCCTGGACCTTCTCGAGAAACTGGATGCCGCCGAAGGCGGCGTGCGACGGGCCGAGTGAGGGACGCGATGGATCAGGAACAGACCACGTTCAAGCGGGAACTGCTGGCGGTGCTGCCAAGCCTGCGCGCTTTTGCCATCTCGCTGATCGGCCGGCACGACCAGGCGGACGACCTGGTGCAGGACACGATCATGAAGGCCTGGGCCAAGCAGGAACAGTTCGAGATGGGCACCAACATGAAGGCCTGGCTCTTCACGATCCTGCGCAACGAGCTCTACAGCAAGCTGCGCAAGCGCGGCCGCGAGGTGCAGGACAGCGACGGCATCTTCACGGAGAACCTCGCGCAGCATCCTTCGCAGTACGGCTCGCTCGACATGCAGGACTTCAAGAAGGCGCTGGAAAAGCTGCCGGACGAACAGCGCGAGGCGATCATCCTCGTCGGCGCGTCGGGTTTTTCCTACGAGGAGGCGGCGGAAATCTGCGGCTGCGCCCTCGGCACCATCAAGAGCCGCGTGAACCGCGCCCGCCAGCGTCTGCAGGAACTCCTCCAGATCAGCGGCGAGGGCGACTACGGCCCGGACTCCGTATCGGCGCCGATCACCTCGCGCGCCTTCGTATCCTGACGGCACCATGCCGTCCGCCATGGCGGCGGACGGCAAAAGATGAGGGGACTGAAGCGAATATGTGCCTCCCTTGATGAAACGGAGCACGGAATCGCTTACCGAAAAGGCATGAAGGACAACGTTCACCCATTGCCGTCCGACGTTGCCGCGGTGCTGGAAGCTCCAGACCGGCTGGCGGCACTCAATGCCGCCATGCCGGTGTTCCTCGGTCCCGATCCGGATTTCGACGATATCGCCGCCCTTGCGGCGGGGTTCGTCGACGCGCCGATTTCCCTCGTCACCGTTCTCGGGCGGACCGATCAGTGGTTCCTCGCCCGGCAGGGTACGCCGGAAATCCGCGCGCCGTCGGAGGATTCCTTCTGTGCGCGCATGCTGGCCGAGCGGGTGCCGCTGGTCATTGCCGATGCGCGCAAGGACAAGCGCTTCTCCGACCTGCCGTCCGTGACCGGCGCGCCGCGCCTTCGCTTTTATGCGGGCGTGCCGATCGTCCTCGACGGACAGGCGATCGGCACGGTCTGCATCTACGACGTGAAGTCGCGCCGCACGGTGCCGAAGGAGCTTGTGCACCGGCTGGAGCAACTGGCCTCGCTCGCCGCCTCCCTCATCAAGCTGAAGGAGGAAACGCGCCGGCGCACGGTCGCCGCCGAGGCGCTCTCGCGCGACGAGAAGCGCCACGCGCTGGCGCTCGACGCGGCCAATGTCGCAAGCTGGCTGTGGGATATCTCGACGGGTACCGTCTCGGGCAACGAGACCTTCTACCGCATGCTCGGCGTCCGGCCGGGAAAGCCGATGAGCGCGCGGAAATTCTTCATGCTGGTGCATCCGGCCGACCGCAAGCTCACCATCGACCGGCTGCGCAACGCGCTCGCCACCGGCAAGGAATATGACGGCCTGTTCCGCGCCGCCCATTCCGACCGCTGGCTGCTGGGGCGCGGGCGCGTGCACGAATGGGACGTGGACGGCAAGCCGGCCACCTTCCTCGGCATCAACGTCGATGTGACCGACGGGCAGCTCGCCTCGGAGCGGACGCGGCTGCTCCTGCGCGAGCTCAACCACCGGGTCAAGAACACGCTCGCCATGCTGCAATCGCTGGCGCGGCAGACCCTCCGGCAGACGAGCGATCCCGTCGAGTTCATGGATGCCTTCGCCGGCCGACTGCAATCGCTCTCGGAGGCGCACGGGCTCCTCAGCGACCACGAATGGGGCGTCATCCACCTGAAGATGCTGCTCCAGAAGCAGATCATGCCCTATGCGATCGACTACGACAGCCAGATCGAAATCCACAAGGACGAGGTGGAGCTGGGGCCGGACGAGGCGGTCGGTCTCGGCCTCGTCCTGCACGAGCTGGCGACCAATGCCCGCAAATACGGCTCGCTCTCCGTGCGCACCGGCAAGGTGGTCATCACCGCCCGCATCGTCAACGAGGACGGCCATCGCGTGCTCAACATGACCTGGCACGAGGTCGGCGGACCGCCGGTCAAGGCCGACGGCCGGCGCGGCTTCGGCTCGGTGCTGATCGAGCGCAGCCTCGACAAGATCCTCGGCAGCAGCGTGCATGTCGAGTACCTGCCGAAGGGCGTCACCGCCGTCGTGCGCATGCCGCTCTGAGAGCGGCACGGTCGGTTTTCAGGAAAAATCGGTCAGTCGTCGTCTCGCCGGGATTTCGGGGCGAGCAGGAAGCCGAGGGCGAGCGCCACGGCGGTCGCCGCGAAGGGCTTCCTCACGGCGACGGTGGCGGCGGCCGCCATCAGGTCGCGGTGGGCGGCAAGCTCGCGGCGGCGGAGGCGCCGGCGCTCGCGTTCGCGCCGGTTGCGGGCGGCAACGACGCTAAGCACGATGAGGGCGAGCAGCAGGAAGCCGGCGGCAAGGCCGAAGAGGGCCGGCACGGCGCCGTAGCGGTCGGCAAGCGCCACCGCGCCGCCGACGACCGCCAGCACATAGGCCGTCAGCAGCATGAGGCCGATGGCAAGGCCCGCTATGGCGTTGCGCTTGGCGATGTCCATCGTCTCGTCCACTCGGTCACCGACGCGGGTGACGAGATTCTGGACGAGGATTGCCCCCAGTGACAGCATGTCGATGCGCTCCGTTGGTGGAGGAGAAGGATCAGCGCCGCAGCAGGGCGGCGAGGAGGAAGCCGGCGGCAGCGGCGATGCCGAGCGTCGTCAGCGGGCGCTCGTGCACGGCCTTGCGGGCCTTCTGGCCGGTGTCGCGGTAGCGCGCCTGGAATTCGGCGAGGATGTCTTCGCCGGCGGCGATCATGTCGGCGATGTCGCTCTGGGCGCGGTCCTTGAGGTCGTGGGCGGCATCGCCCATGTCCGCCTTCACCGCGCGGGCCTTCTTGCGGATGCTCTTGGCGCCGCCGGCCGCGTCGTCGGCCATGAGGCGGGCGAGCGATGCGATCTCGGCGCGCAGGTCCGCGATCTGGTCCTCGACGGCCCGGGCTTCGTCCGCGACGGTGTCGCGAAGGTTCTTGCTGCGGGATGAAAACAATCCGTTGGCCATGCCGTTTCTCCTTTTGCGGATCGCCCGCGGCCTGGCGCGGGGCGACAGCGCTCCACCCCCTTGGCGGAACGGTCTCGGGCTAAAAACGCGCAATCTCGCAAAAGGTTCCGGAAAATCAGGACGAAGCGGTGTGCGGCAGCACGAAGGGGGCGCCCGAGGCGGGCACGCCGTTGATGCGCATGCGGCAGCCGAAGACGGCCTCCATGGCGTCGTCGGTCATCACCTCGGCGGGCGGGCCGGCGCGCTCGATGCGGCCGCCCTTCATCATCACCATATGGTCGGCGAACATGGCGGTGAGGTTGAGGTCGTGCATGACGGCGATCACCCCGCCGCCGGCCTCGCAATAGCGCCTTGCAAGCTGCATGATGGTGAGCTGGTGGCGGATGTCGAGGGCCGAGACCGGCTCGTCGAGCATGAGGAAGCAGGGCTCGCCGTCGAGCAGGGGTTCCCAGATCTGCGAGAGGACGCGGGCGAGCTGCACGCGCTGCTGCTCGCCGCCGGAAAGCTCCTGGTAGAAGCGGCCGGCAAAGCCGCCGAGATCGACGGCGGCGAGTGCCTCGGCGGTGATGGCGTCGATGCGCTCGGCATGCCGGTTCGGCCCGACGGTGAGGCCGAGGCGGACGATCTCGCGGACCGTGAAGGGAAAGGCGATGGTGGCCGCCTGCGGCAGCACCGCGCGCCTTGTGGCGAGCTGCCAGGGTTCGAGCCCGCGGATGTCGCGGCCGTTGAGGGTGATCTCGCCCTTGCTGGCAAGCTCGCCGGCGATGGCCTTGAGCGTGGTCGTCTTGCCCGAGCCGTTGGGGCCGACGATGGCGGTGAGTTCGCCGGCCCTGGCCGTCAGCGACACGCCTTCGACGATGGTCCTGCCGGAAAGGCCGACCGAAAGGTTCCGTGTGAGGATCATCGCGTCACCAGCCGTTCCGGCCGCGGTCGCGCAGGAGCACCCACAGGAAGAAGGGCGCGCCGGCAAGCGCGGTGATGATGCCGATCGGCAGTTCGGCGGGCGCGACGAGCGTGCGCGCCAGCATGTCCGCGCCGAGCATCAGCACGCCGCCGAGAAGGGCGGAAGCCGGCAGCAGGTAGCGGTGGTCCGGGCCGATGACGATGCGCAGCAGATGCGGCACGACGATGCCGACAAAGCCGATGCCGCCGCTGACGGCGACGGAGGCCCCGACCGCGCCGGCGACGGCGACGACGGCGGTGTATTTCAGCCGCTGAACCTTGACGCCCATGTGGAAGGCGGCGGCCTCGCCGAGCGTGATGGCGTTGAGGCCGCGCGAGAGGAACGGCACGACGAGGAGGGCAAGGAGGATGACCGGGCCGGCGGCGAAGAGCTTCGCCCAGGTCATGCCCGACAGCGAACCGAGGCTCCAGAACGTGATGTCGCGGAGCTGCTTGTCGTCGGCCATGTAGATGAGGACGCCGGTGGCAGCGCCGGCGAGCGCGGCGATCGCGATGCCGGCAAGAAGCATGGTGGCGACCGAGGTCTGCCCGCCGCGCGTGGCGATGCGGTAGAGGAGCAGCGTCGTCAGGAGGCCGCCGATGAAGGCGGCGGCGGGAAGCGCGAAGGCGCCGAGCGCCAGCATCAGGCCGGCCGGCAGGCTGGCGCCGAGCACGATCATCAGCACCGCGCCGAGCGCCGAGCCTGCGGAAATGCCGACGAGGCCGGGGTCGGCGAGCGGATTGCGGAAGAGGCCCTGCATGACGGCGCCCGACATGGCGAGCGCCGCGCCGATGAGGAAGCCGAGAAGCGCGCGGGGCATGCGGATGTCGAGGACGATGATGCGGTCGCGCACGCTGAGCGCCGTGTCCTCCGTGCCGTGCAGCAGCGCGGCGATGACGTTGAGGGCCGAGGCATCCGAGGCGCCGGTCGCAATCGACAGCGCGAGCGCGGCGAGCGAGAGGACGACGAGGAGGGCGAGCGTCAGGCGCGCGACGGCCGTCCTGTCACCGGCGGCGCGCGCTTGCTTCGAGCGCATCAGGAAGGAACCGCGCGCGAAAGGACCGCGCGCAGCGTCATTGAGAGACATTGCCGTAGAGTTCTTTGTTGAGGTCGCGGATGGCGGAGGCGGTGCGCGGGCCGAAGCCGAGCAGGTGCAGGCTGTTCATGCGCAGGACCGCCTTGTTCTGGCCGGCGGGCGTGACGGCGATCGCCGGATGGGCAAGGACTTCCTCGTCCGTGCTGCCCGCGCCGGGGCGCGTCATGACCATGACGACGTCGGGCTTCGCATTGATGACCGCCTCGTCGGTGAGCGGCTTGTAGCCGTCGAACGTGTCTTCGGTCGCGTTGATCGCGCCGGCAAGGCCGATGATGCCGTCGGCGGCGGTGTGCCTGCCGGCGGCCATGATGCGGCCGTTCTGGAAGCTGAGGATGAAGAGCACGCGCTTGCGCTCGCTCTGCGGCCGCCTGGCGGCATCCGCGATGGCGACGTCGAGGTCGGCGCTGACCGTTTCTTCCAGCGCTTTGGCCTTTTCCGGCACGCCGAGGAAATCGCCGACGACGTCGATCTTCTTGAGGATCGCGGCGCGGTCGTAACCTTCCGGCACGGTCTCGAAGGGGATGCCGGCGGTCTTCAGCACGGCGAGCGCATCGGCCGGGCCGCTGCCTTCGACGGCGAGGATGGCGGTCGGGTTGACGGCGATGACGCCTTCCGGCGACAAGGCCCGCATATAGCCGACATCCGGCAGCTTCAGCGCTTCTTCCGGATACATGCTGGTGCTGTCGCGGGCGACCAGCCGATCGCCTTCGCCGAGGGCGTAGACGATCTCCGTGACCGCGCCGCCGATGGTGACGAGCTTCGAGGTGTCGACCTTCTGCATCTCCTGCGCGACGGCCTCGCGCACGAAGCCGTCCGGGCCGGGCGCGGCGAGCGGCAGGACGAACGGGAGGGAGAGCGCGACGGCGGTGAGGGCCGCACCCAGCGGCCGGACGCGGCGAAGATCGAAGCTCTTGCTCATGGTCATGATCCTTCCGGGATTGCCTCAGGCGGCCGCGCTGTCGGGGCGCGGCAGGTCGGCGAGGAGGCCGCGCCAGTCCTCGCGCTCGCCCATGCCTTCCTTGCGCTTGCCGAAGAACTGCACGATCATCTCGCCGCTCGCGTCATAGGCTTCCAGCGAGGTGACGTGGCCATCCGAAGTCGGCTTGCGCACCACCCAGCATTCGGCGATGTGGTCCGTGCGCAGGTGCATGTGGAAGGTCGGGTCGAGCACGTTGAGCCAGGGGCCCATCGGCTGGAGGTTGACGACCGGGCCGGTATGGATCTGGATCGCGCCGTGGTTGCCGGCAAAGCACATGATGTCCGTGCCGCGCTCGGCGGCAAGGCGCAGCAGCTCGCCAACGGCATCGGCGCGCACCTCGTGGGCGAAGTCCTCGCCGACGCTGCGCACGGCATCCTGCCGGGCGATCTTCAGCTTGCGCAGCATGCCGAAGAACTGGTGCGTATCGGTCATGGCACTCCAGCTTTCGCGCAGCGCCGCGACGTCGACCGGGCCGGTCTCGACGGTCTTTTCGGAGACGACCGCGACGAAGTCCTGCGACTGGTCCTCGAGGCGGAAATCGGCGATGATGGCCTCATAGGCTTCGAGGTTGGAGGCCGGGCGCAGGTGCACCTTGTGGACGGCCGTGCCGGCCTTGTCGAAGAACTGCAGGCTGCGGCGCACCTGCTCGCCGTCGGTCTTGGTGACGGCGAAGCCGTGCGCCCAGGTGCCGGGGAAGATGCGAAGGTCGATGTTCTCGCCGAGCACGATGGAGGCGTGCTTGCCGGTGGTGACCTTCTCGAAGACGCCGATCTTCTCGTGCACCACGCTCTCGTTGCGGGTCAGCGCCATGATCTCGCCGAGCGCTTCGGCGCGCTCCAGAAAGCGGTTGGCGCTGCCGTCGATCCGCACGGCCGTCAGGCCGACTTCCGCTGCGACCAGCGCTGCCTCCGAAATGCCGAGCCGGGCGGCAATGTCGCGCTCGCGCATCTTCGGGTTCTCGGCGCGGAAGGCGCGGATTTCGGCGGGGGTCGGGTGGGTCGTGTCGGTCATGGGATCGGCCTTCATCCAAATGCGTGGTACTGCTCGCCGCCGCGTTGGATTCCGGTGAAAAATTCCCGGCGGAACAGCGGTTTGGCGGGGTTTTCGGCGTTTACTATCTTGACTTCATTACTCATATTTATTTATGCACGCAATACCGGAGCGGCAAAGTCATGTTAATTCTTCGACTGCGGCGGCCGGTGGTATCGAGCGCGGCCGGTCTCCGGCCGTTTCCGAAGCGTTTCTCAGGCAGGCAGGCCCCATGACCCTACGCACCCTTCTTCTTTCCGCGACGCTTTCCCTTGCCGCCGCCACGGGCGCGGCAGCGCAGGACGCGGCCGCCGCCAAGGGGCTGGAGGTCGAGCTCAACGCGCTCGCCGCCTCGCAGAAAGGCTGCCTCTTCACCTTCGTGGCAGCCAACGGCCTTGCGCAGGACATTTCCAAGGTTTCCTTCGAATTCGTGATCTTCAACGACAAGGGCACGGTCGAGCGCCTTGCCCTTCTCGATTTCCGCGACCTGCCGGCGGGCAAGTCCAAGGTGCGCCAGTTCGACGTGCCGGGCATCAAGTGCGAGGCCGTCAAGAACCTCTTGATCAACGATGCGCCGGTCTGCGAAGGCGAGGGGCTGGAAAAGGGCCGCTGCATGGACGGCATCGTCACGCGCAGCAAGGCGACCGCCGGCCTCGAAGGCTGAGGCCAAGACCGCGGCCATGACGCGCCGCGATGCATGAAACGGAATGACGGGTGATGTGATGAGTGGAAGCAAGTGGCTCTGGATCGGTGCGGGCGTCGTGTCCCTGCTCGCCCATGCCGGCGCGGCCGCGATCCTCACGCTGGCCCCCGCCGAGAAGCAGGATGAGGCGCTGATCGCCGGCGGCGTCGTCGCCGAGGTGGCGATGCTCGGCAACAGCGCCTTCGAGGCGGTGGAATCGGGCAATCCCGACGACGTCATCAGGCCCGAGGAAATCGAGCCGGACGTGACGGAGCCGGTTCCCCAACAGGTATCGGAAATCCAGCCGACCGAGATCCAGCCGGAGACGACGGAAATGGTCTCGCCGGTCGATCCCGTCGCCTCCGAGCCGGTGCAGGAACTGATCGTTCCTTCCGCCGAAGTGGAGATCGCCGCGGTTCCCGTTCCCGAGATCAAGCCGGAAATCGAGCCGGAGCAGGAGATCAAGCCGGTTCCCGAGAAGAAGGAAGAGCCGGTTCGGAAAGTCGAGCAGAAGAAGCCGAAGCCGAAGGTCGTCAGGAAGGCCGGCGAGAAGGGCAAGGCTAGGGCGAGCACGGCAAAGGGCGAGGTCGACGGCTCGGCCGACGTCAAGACCGCCTCCGTGGGCGGCCAGAAGAAGGGCAATTCCTCCGCCGCCGGCAATGCCGCCGTCAGCAATTATCCGGGCAAGGTGCGCAACAAGATCAACCGGGCCAAGCGCCGTGCGCCGGGCGGCGAACGCGGCAGCGTCGTGGTGAGCTTCGTCGTCGGCGCGGGCGGGCAGGCGAGCGGCATCCGCATCGCCCGCAGCTCCGGCAGCGGGGCGCTCGACCGGGCGGCGCTCGAATCGGTGCAGCGCGCGGCGCCCTTCGCCAGGATACCGGAGGCCGCGGGACGCGCCTTCTGGGCCTTCAACATCCCGATCGTCTTCAACTGAGATCGTCATTCCCGCCTGTCTGGCGCCGGCGGGATTTTTTTGCGTTAAAATATGAGTTTTGTGGTCATGTTTATACTTTACTGTGAAACTCATGTTTTGTAGGGTGCCGGCGAACCGAGGCTCCGCCCCCTGCGGAGTGCCACAAGGGAGTTTGCATGACCTCCATGACTGCCGGCCGCGCTGAAGCGCTTTTGAAAGCAGCGATCGCCGAGCGCGATCGGCGCATTGCCGATCTGGAACGCCAGCTGGCGGCCCTCAGGAAACAGATGGCGGGCGTGCCGGCACCGGCACCGGTGGAAGCGGCGGCTGCCGCCCCGGCGCCGCGCAGCGTGGAAATCACCAAGGTCAAGCGCCGTACCGGCGAAGCGGAGAGGAAGGCGATGCGCGAGAAGCACAGGCAACACCAGCAGGCCCGCCAGCAGAACGAGGTGCGGGACGACAGCAAGGCCGCGCTCGAAGGGCGCAGCTTCCTCTATGTCGGCGGGCGCGATTGCCAGGTGGCGCATCTGCGCCAGATCGCCAGCTCCTACGGCGCCAACCTCATCCACCATGACGGGGGCCTGCGCGAGGCCGTCTCCCGCATCGACAACGTGCTGCCCTCCGTCGACTGCGTCTTCTGCCCCATCGACTGTATCAGCCACGATGCCTGCATCCGCGTGAAGACGGGCTGCAAGAAGTGGGAGAAGGCCTTCGTGCCGCTGCGCAACGGCAGCAAATCCTCCTTCGAGCGGGCCCTGCAGAGCATGACCCAGGGAGACAATGTCCAGTGAATGAAGAAAGACCCGAGGCCTTCATGATGATCGGCCTGCACAAGCTGGCCGCCCAGAACGGCGATGGCCTCGTGCCGGAACTCTATGCGCTCCTGACGCGCCGTGCGGAGATGCTGGAAAGCGCGAACGTCACGGCCTTCCCGATCGAGAGCGCCCGCCCGCCGGCCCGCCTTTCGGGCTTCGAGCCCGGCCCGGCGCTCGAGGCGCGCAACGACAATGTCCTTGCCTTTCCCGCGCCGCGCCGGCTGCGGCGGGATTCCATCTAGGTGACGATGCCCGCGCCCCGCGCTTCGGCGCGGGGCGTCAGCCTTCCCGTTGCGGCAGGAAGGCGCCGAGCGCGACCGCCAGCCAGCCCGCCATCATGGTCATGCCGCCGGTCGGGGCCGACATCGGGAAGAGCCCGTGTCCGGAGAAATGCCGGAAGACGAGGTCTCCGGCAAAGAGAGCCGTGCCGAGCGCCAGCAGCAGCGCGGCGAGCGGGGCCGTCCGCATGGCGGGCCAGGCCGCATGAAGCGCGACCAGCGCCGGGGCATGGGCGAGGCACATGGCCGAGGCGCCGGCCATCAGCCGCGGATCGCTGCCGTGGGAGGCTGCCGCGGCCGTGGCGACGCCTGCGATCCCCATCAGGCCGGCGACCAGCAAGGTTGCCGAGCGGAACGAAAACGACATGGCTCTTCCTATTCCTGGTTCTGCATGTGGTGGGCGAGCCGCGTCACCGGCTCGAGGATGATCTTGCGCAGGCCCTCGCTCGGTACGGTCTCCTCCAGCGCCCGCACGAAGCAGAGCAGCCATTCGTCCCGTTCCGCAGGGCCGATCGACGCCATGAAATGGCGGCGGCGCAGCATGGGATGGCCGCGCTTCTGCGTGTAGAGCGGCGGGCCGCCGAGCCAGCCCGTCAGGTATTCGTAGAGCTTTTCCTCGCTGCCCGAGAGGTCCGGCGGATGGATGGCGCGGCAGCGCGCCGCCTCCGGCAGGCTGTCCATCAGCGCGTAGAAACGGCGCGTCAGCGCCCGCACGCCGGCATCCCCGCCGACCGCCTCGTAGAGCGTGATCGCCTCGCCTTGCTGTTCCCGGTCGTCGCCCGTTTCCGTCATGGCTTTTCATAGCTCCGGCAAGGCGTGCAGGCAACGCCGCATCGCGCCTGCGGCAACTTGCTGGCGCGCGCCCATGCCATTGACATAAAACCGTCCAGACGGTATGTTTATGCCATGAGCAAGGCCCATCACCGCAGGAAGCAACCCGAAGCCGTCCGCCAGCAATTGCTGGAGGTCGCGGCGAAGCTGTCGCTGGAGAAGGGGCCGGCGAGCGTGACGCTCGATGCGGTCTCGCAGGCCGCCGGCGTCAGCAAGGGCGGGCTGCTGCACCACTTCCCCAACAAGCTCTCGCTGCTCGACGGCCTCTTTGCCGACCTCACGGAAAAGCTCGACCGGGCGCTGGCGGAGCGGATGCGCGAGGACCCGCACCCGAAGGGCCGCTTCACGCGGGCCTATGCCGCCGTGTTCTTCCAGCCGGAAGGCCTGCAGGACGGCGACCAGTGGAAGGTGCTGACGGTGGCGCTGATTTCCGAGCCGCACCTGCGCGAGCGCTGGCGGCAATGGATGGAGCGGCACCTTGCCGAGAATATCGGCACGGATTCCTTCCTCGACGCCCTCCTCGTGCGCTACGCGGTGGACGGCCTCTGGCTTGCCGATCTCCTCGGGGCGCCGGTCATCGATGCCGAGACCCGCGCCGCCATGCTCGCGCGTCTGCTCGCGCTTTCTCGTTCCTGATCCTTCCCGCCTTTCGCGCCCTGTGTGCCGGAGCCATGCCATGAACCTCACCGCCGTCTATGCCGTCCTCGTCGTCGCCATCGTCTTCGAGGTGCTCGGGACCTCCGCCATGCAGGCCGCGCAGCACTTCTCGCGCCTTCTGCCGACGGTGATGATGGTGGCGTGCTATGCCGTCGCCTTCTATTTCCTCTCCTGGAGCCTGCGTTACGTTCCGGTCGGCATCGCCTATGCCATCTGGAGCGGTCTCGGCATCGTGCTGATCTCGCTCGTCGGCTATTTCGCCTTCGGCCAGAAGCTCGACCTTGCCGCCGTGTGCGGCCTCGGCCTCATCATTGCGGGCGTCGTTGTGCTGAACCTTTTCTCCAAATCGACATTCCACTGAAAGGGAGCTGGAATCGGCAGGGCCCCCGCTTGCCAAGAAGCGGGTCTGGTTCTATCGGTTGCGCGAATTGAAAGCGGTTTCAATTTTCCGCCTTGAAGGAACGGCACATGGCAATACGCACCATCGTATGGGGTGAGAATATCCACGAGCAGACGAACGCAATCGTCCGCTCGATCTATCCGGACGGCATGCACAACACGATCGCCGACGCCCTCAACAGGGACCCGGCCATCGAGGCGACGACGGCGACGCTGCAGGAGCCCGAGCACGGGCTGACCGAGGCCCGCCTTGCGGACACGGACGTGCTTGTCTGGTGGGGCCACAAGGACCACGGCGCGGTCGACGACGCGGTGGTGGAGCGCGTGGCAAGGCGCGTCTGGGAAGGCATGGGCCTTCTCGTGCTGCATTCCGGCCATTTCTCGAAGATCTTCAAGCGCCTGATGGGCACGCCCTGCGCGTTGAAATGGCGCGAGGCGGGCGAGCGCGAGCGTATCTGGGTCATCAATCCGCGCCATCCCATCGCCGAAGGCCTTGGCGAGAACTTCGTGCTGGAAAACGAGGAGATGTACGGCGAGCAATTCTCCGTGCCGGAGCCGCTGGAAACGGTCTTCATCTCCTGGTTTGCCGGCGGCGAGGTGTTCCGCTCGGGCCTCACCTGGCGGCGCGGGGCCGGTAACGTCTTCTATTTCCGTCCGGGCCACGAGACCTATCCGACCTATCACGACGCGACGGTGCAGAAGGTGCTGGTCAACGGCGTGAAATGGGCCTTCAACCCGCAGGGCACCTACGCGGCAATCCACGATGCGCCGAACGTGCCGGTGGAACGGGCGCTGGAGCCCATCGAGGAGCGCGGCCCGAAACTCCACGAGGCCGGCGAAGCCGGTTACCGCTGAGGAAAGCGATGCGTCTTCTTGTTCTTGGAACGGGCGGCATGGCCAACAGCCATGCCCAGCACTTCGCCGCGATCGAGGGTGTCGAACTGGTCGGCGCCGTCGACGTCGACCCCTCGCGCGCCAGGGCCTTCGCCGAGCAGCACGGCATTCCCAACGTCTTCACCTCGCTGGACGATGCGATCGCCTGGGACGGTTTCGACGCGGCGACCAACGTGACGCCGGACCGGGCGCATCATCCGACGACGCTGGCGCTGCTTGCGGCGGGCAAGCATGTCATGTGCGAGAAGCCGCTGGCGGAAAATCACGCCAAGGCGGACGAGATGGCCCGGGCGGCCGAGGCCTCCGGCCTCGTCACCATGGTGAACCTCACCTATCGCAACGTCGCGCCGCTGCAGAAGGCGCGCGCCATGGTGCTGGCCGGCGAGATCGGCCATGTGCGCCATGTCGAGGCCTCCTACCTGCAAAGCTGGCTGGTTTCCAAGGCCTGGGGCAACTGGGCGACGGAAAGCCAGTGGCTCTGGCGCCTTTCCACCAAGCACGGCTCCAACGGCGTGCTCGGCGATGTCGGCATCCACATCCTCGACTTTGCCGGCTACGGTGCGGCGAGCGACGTGGAGCACGTCTTCGCGCGCCTGAGGGCCTTCGACAAGGCGCCCGACAACCGGATCGGCGAATACGATCTCGACGCCAACGACAGCTTCACCATGACGGTGGACTTCGCCAACGGCGCGCTCGGCGTCATCCATGCGAGCCGCTGGGCGACGGGCCATCTCAACGAACTGCGCCTGCGCATGCATGGCGACAGGGGCGCGCTGGAGGTCATCCACTCGACGGAAGGTTCGCGCCTGCGCGGCTGCCTCGGCGAGGATGTGGAAAAGGCCGTGTGGCGGGAGATCGATGCCGGCACGGTGCCGACCAACTACCAGCGCTTCGCCGCCGCCGTCGTGGCCAACCAGCAGGTCGAGCCCGGCTTCCGCCATGCCGCCGATCTCCAGAAGGTGCTCGATCTCGCCATCGAGACGGAAAAGGAGCGCCGGGAGCTCAAGGTCTGAGATCAGCCGGGTGCCGGGCCGGTCGAGCCGCGCACGCGGAAATCGACGGGCCATATCTCCTGCAGCGCTTTCGGCGCCTCGCCCCGCAGCAGCCGCAACACAAGATCGCCGATCCGCTCGCCCGCAGAGCGGATCGGCGATTGCGTCGTGGTGACGGGCGGCACGAAGTTTTCCGGGCTGAGATAGGGGAAGACGTCGTCATGGGCGATGAGCGAGACGTCCCTGCCGACGGCAAGCCCCGCGATGCGGATCGCCCGCATGGCACCGAGCGCAGACATCATCGAGCCCGCGATGACCGCCGTGGGCGGGGCGGGGAGGGCCAGGAAACCCTGCATCAGCCGGAATCCGTTCTCGTCGGTGAACTCGCCGTGGCCCGTGAGCGCCGGATCGGCGGTAAGCGACCGGCGGGCGAGCGCCGTGCGGTAGCCGAGGTCCCGGTCGCGCGCATAGGTGTTTGCCGGATCGCCGTTGATGAGGGCGATGCGGCGGTGGCCGAGGCCGGCCAGATGCTCCGTGGCGGTGGCGATGGCGCCGAAATTGTCGATATCGAGGAAGGCGAAGGGCCTTTCGGCCTCGCTGCGGCCGTGCACGACGAAGGGCAGGCCCAGCTTCTGGAGGAGGGCGATGCGCGCATCCGCGACCTTCGGCGTGTGCACGACCACGGCATCCACCCGCTTGCTGGCGGCAAGGCGCCTGTAGGCCGCCGCCTCGTCGGCCTCGGTCTCGACGGTCGAGACGAGGATGTCGATGCCGTCCTTCTGCAGGCGCGTCGAAAGCCCGCCCATGAATTCGCTGGAATGCGGGCCGAAGCGCCCGCCGCCCTGGAAGACGATGCCGATGGCGCCGGCCCGGCCGGTCGCAAGCCGCTGCGCGCTGATGTTCGGCCGGTAGCCGAGCCGCTCGGCCGCTTCCAGCACGCGCGCCCGCGTTTCCGGCTTCACCTCCGGATATCCGCTCATCGCCCGGCTCACCGTCGTCTGCGACAGGCCGATGCGGGCGGCAAATTCCTTCAGTTTCATTCGCTCTCCCCGGCGTTCTGGCCGCCCTTTATGGCCCTTCGGACCGGGGGGAGCAAGCGAGGGACCGGACCTTGGGTACCTGCACGCCGGCACTTTCTTTAAGTTGCATAACCCCGCTTGAAATTCGTGAAAGACAAGTTAAGGTAACGATATTAGCGAGAAGGTTGTAATTTACTTCTAGGTCGCCTCTATGTGAATGGCGAAGCGGGCGGCAGTTATTGCGGCCTGCCAATGATTTTTTCCGGGCAGGGACGGCCCGGTTTTGCGACGATCTTTGGGGGAAGTCATGCAGTCGAGCATCGAGCGGCCGGCTGCAGCGGGTCCGTTTGCGCGATCGGGCCTGCTGCCGGAAAACCTCACACGAGCCGAAGGCGGGTGGTCCTGGCGGGGGCGCACCGTGCCGCCGGCCGATCGGACGGGGCCTCCGCTCGTCCATGTCCCTTCCGCCGGCGGGCGTTTTCCCGCCTATCTCCGTTTACTCGAGCGGTCGTTCGGCGCGCGGCCGGGACGGCTGCGGGATATCCTTTTCGCTCGCGCGCCTGTCCTGTTCCTGGCGGTCGAGGAGAGCTTCCTGCTCTATGTATTTACCGGCCTGCTGCGCGCGCTCATGGGACGGCGGACGGTCGGCCTGCTGCTGCGGCCCCTGCCGCTCGCCGTGTCGGGCAACCGCCGGTGCCGGTGGAGGCGCGCCGTGCTCGGCCGGCTCCGGCGCATCGGTGCGATCCGCACGCTGACGGCCCTGCCGTTCGACGTCTTCCCGGCCTTTGCGGCGATTGCCGACGGCTGGATCCACGATTTCCAGCTCTGGGACCTGACCGCGGAGGAACGCACGGCCGTGGAACTGCTGCGCGAGACGCGGTGGACGGGCGGGCGCCTCGTGCTGACGGCCATCGGCGCGCAGGATTGGCGGAAGGGGTTCGACCTCTTTTCTGAGAGCTATGTCGGGTTCACCAGCCTGCGGGCGCGCTTCCGCTTCATCGCCTGCGGCAAGGTGGCAGAGGAGATGGCGGCCCATGCGGCGGCCCTGCGGGGCGCCGGCGGGGTCGTGGTGGACCGCGTCATCTCGGATGCCGAGCTGCTCGGCGCCTATGCGGCGAGCGATGCGGTCTGGTGCCTCTATCCGCCGGCGGGCGACCATGCCTGCGGCATCTTCGGCCGCGCCGCCCAGCTCGGCCTTCCCGTCGTGGTGCGGCAGGGATCGCTCTGCCATCGGCTCTGCGTCCTGGAAAACATTCGCCATGTCGCGGTGACCGCCAATGACATGACCGCGCAGCTTGCCGCACCGCTGCCGCCGCGCGACATGATGGGCGGACGACTCGCCGCCATGCGCTTCGCCCGCCACAGCAAGGCGGTGCTCCGCACGGCGCTCGGCCTTACCCCAAGCCAGGACGAGGCGGGAGCCTGAGGCTTCCTAGGCAATGCGCTTGCCGTCCTCGTTGGTGAACGGCCCGTTCTGCGTGTCCGGCAGGATATCGAGCACGATTTCGGAGGGACTGCGTCCGTATCGTCGCCACCGAGGAATTCGCAACGCATAGCGGTGCCGAAGCGCGCCTTTCGCGAGACCCGCACCCTCATCTCGACCACCTTCGACCATGACGAGGCCAATCCCGATTTCGTGCGGCTGGTCAGCATCGAGAACATCCACTGCGTGTTCACGCGCCGGGCGGACCCGATCGACGTGCACATGCTGATCAGCGCCTTCCGCTTCTTCCGCGTTTCCAACCGCCATACGTTCGGCATGATCTTCCGCCGCGACCTCTCCGAAGAGGAGACGATGACGCGGCACAAGGGCGTGATCGCCGATGCGGTGATCAACTACCTCAAGGCATAGGGCCCGGAGGCCGGCCCTTGGCGGCTCTCGTCTTGCCGCGTATCTGGGGATTCCTATTTTCCGGCCGGCGAACTATGACTTCTCCATGGAAGATTCGGCGAAGATTCGTTTTTCACGTCGCGGTGGACCGTTCCTCGCAAGGGCCGCCCTCCTCGGTGCGGTCACGGCGATGGCCGCCGCGGGATGTGCGGCGCGGCCGGGCGTGGGTATCGCGACGACGTCGGTGATCGTGCCGGCCTCGAGCGCATTGGTCGTGCCCGCGCCGGGCACGTCTTCCATCGTCAGCGTGGTCCAGCGGCAATACACCAATGCCGTCGAGCAGCAGGTGGCGCTGTCGACATCCGCCGCCACCCCCGGGCAGAATTTCCTGAGCATCCAGGCTTTCGGCCCGGTCGAGACGGTCGCGATGCCCGGCGGCACGCTCGCCTTCAAGCCGGTGCGCCATTCGGCGATCCAGTCCGAGATCCGGACCTATTTTCCCGGCCGGGCGCTTGCGATCTCCTCCAATTTCGTACGCAACGGCTACGGGCCGTTCGGCTACGCCTACGGCCGTGGCGCCGGCAATGACGGCTGCCTCTACGGCTGGCAGCAGATCCGTTCCGACGAGGCCGACCGCAACAAGCTCAACAGCCTCGGCATGATCCAGATTCGCCTTCGCGTGTGCGGGGCGGGCGCCTCGGAGAAGGACCTGGTCGAATTGATGTACGGCTATACCATCGTCGGCGGCTTTGCCGGCGCGACGTGGAACCCTTACGGCAAGCCCGCGTCCGTCGATGGCGAGATCGGCGGCGGCGAGCCGCTGCGCGTGCCGCTCGACGAGCGCAAGGCGGCGACGGCGGAGCCGGAAGGACATGTCGTTCGGGCCCGTGCGGTGCCGGAAAGGAAGCCGGCCCTGCGGGCGGAAACGGCGGGAACGGGCAGCGCCGTCATCGTTCCCTCGCCCACTGGCGGCAATGCCACGGCGACCGCGACCGATGCCGTCGTGGTGCCGTCGCCGGTCTGCGTGACGGGCGCATCGGGGTCGGCGACCTGCAAATGACGTCCGGGCCGCTAGCCTAAATTTTTCCTTAAGGGTCTCACGGTAAATCTTGCCCCAACGCTATGATGGCGAAGGACGGGTGTATGAGACATTCCGGCACGGTTATCCTGTGGGCGCTCGTGTCCGCCCTGGTGATCCTTGTGATCACGCTGCCTATCAATCTTCAGACACAGCTGGTCGCCAGCATCGCCGTGGTCACGTTCATGGCGGTGATCAAGGTGCTGCGCGCCGAGGGCACCTGGCGGCTCATCGCGCTCGCCTTCGGTACCGCGGTGGTGCTGCGCTACGTCTACTGGCGCACGACGAGCACCCTGCCGCCGGTCAACCAGCTCGAGAACTTCATCCCGGGCTTTCTGGTCTATCTCGCCGAGATGTACAGCGTGATGATGCTGGCCCTCAGCCTCTTCGTCGTGGCCATGCCGATGCCCCCGCGCAAGAGCCGCACGGCGGTGGACGGAAGGCTCCCCTCCGTGGACGTCTTCGTGCCGAGCTACAACGAGGACACGGCCCTTCTTGCCAACACGCTCGCGGCGGCGAAGGCGATGGACTACCCGGCGGACAAGCTGACGGTCTGGCTGCTCGACGACGGCGGCACCGAGCAGAAGCGCAACGCGGCCTCCGTGGTGGAAGCCCAGACGGCCGGCGCGCGCCACCGCGAACTGCAGGCGCTCTGCCACGATCTCGGCGTCAACTACCTGACGCGTGCGCGCAACGAGCACGCCAAGGCCGGCAACATGAACAACGGCATGCAGCACTCGACCGGCGAGCTCATCGCCGTCTTCGATGCCGACCATGCCCCTGCGCGCGATTTCCTGCGCGAGACGGTCGGCTATTTCGCCGACGATCCGAAACTCTTCCTCGTCCAGACGCCGCATTTCTTCCTGAATCCCGACCCGCTGGAGCGGAACCTGCGCACCTTCGAGACGATGCCGAGCGAGAACGAGATGTTCTACGGCATCATCCAGCGCGGCCTCGACAAGTGGAACGCGGCCTTCTTCTGCGGCTCGGCGGCCGTGCTGCGGCGCGCCGCGCTCAACGAGGCGGGCGGCTTCTCCGGCCTTTCCATCACCGAGGATTGCGAGACGGCGCTGGCGCTGCATTCGCGCGGCTGGAACAGCGTCTATGTCGACAAGCCGCTGATCGCCGGCCTCCAGCCGGCCACCTTCGCCAGCTTCATCGGCCAGCGCAGCCGCTGGGCGCAGGGCATGATGCAGATCCTGCGCTTCCGCTTCCCGCTCTTCAAGCGCGGGCTCTCGCCCTCGCAGCGCCTTTGCTACATGTCCTCCATGCTGTTCTGGCTGTTCCCGTTCCCGCGCACGATCTTCCTCTTCGCCCCGCTCTTCTACCTCTTCTTCGACCTGGAGATCTTCACGGCCTCGGGCGGCGAGTTCCTCGGCTATACGCTCGCCTACATGCTCGTGAACCTCATGATGCAGAACTATCTCTACGGCTCGTTCCGCTGGCCGTGGATCTCCGAGCTCTACGAATATGTGCAGAGCGTGCATCTGCTGCCCGCCGTCATCTCGGTCATGCTCAATCCGACCAAGCCGACCTTCAAGGTCACGGCGAAGGACGAATCGATCAAGGTCTCGCGGCTTTCGGAGATCAGCCGGCCGTTCTTCGTGATCTTCGCCGTGCTGTTCGTCGCCTTCCTGATGAGCATCTACCGCTTCTATTCCGAGCCCTACAAGGCGGACGTCACCTTCGTCGTCGGCGGGTGGAACCTCCTGAACCTCCTCATCGCCGGATGCGCCCTCGGCGTCGTCTCCGAGCGCAGCGAACGGGCGGCAAGCCGGCGCGTCACGATCAAGCGCCGCTGCAGCTTCGTCTTCGGCGGGCGGGATTATCCCGCGACGCTGGAGAACGTCTCGGCGCACGGCGCGCGCATGCAGGTCTTCGGGCTCGAAACGGAGGCGCCCGTCGGTGCCACCGCCGAACTGCGCTTCGTGCCCTACGGCGCCGAGCACGAGGAGGCGCTGCCGGTCGACATCCGCAACCACGAGAACCTCGGCAATGTCGTGGCGATCGGCTGCCGCTTCATGCCGGAGATCGCGCGCCACCATGCGCTCGTCGCCGACCTGATCTTCGCCAACTCCAACCAATGGAGCGATTTCCAGGTTTCCCGCCGCTCCAATCCGGGCCTCGTGCGCGGCACGCTGTGGTTCCTCGGCATCGCGCTCTACCAGACGAGCCGCGGGCTCCTCTATCTCCTGCGCAGCATGGGCGGGCGCAAAGAGGAGGCCGCATCGTGACCTTCCCCGTTGCAAGGGCGGTCATGCTCGGCCTTTCCCTCGTCCTCTTCGCCCCGGCCGGCTTCGCGCAGGAAAGCGCGGTTCCCTTCGACATGTCCGGCGAGCGCCCGGCCGGCGACAGGACGCCGGAGGCCGGCGGCAACGAGCCCGTCGTCACGACGATGCCGGAAAAGAAGGCCTCTTCGGCGGATGCCGCTGTCCGGCGCTACATCATCCCGGCTGCCTCGCTGCTCCTCGGCGGCGAGGTCGACAGCCAGTCCTTCCCCATCTACCTGACGAAGGCGCAGGCGAGCGTGGCGACCGCGATCCATCTCGGCTATTCCAACGCCGTCGTCGTCGCGCCGGAATCCTCGAACCTCACGGTCGTCGTCAATGACGTTTCGGTCGGCAGCGTGCCGATCCAGTCGCCGGAAGGCACAAAGGACATCCGTTTCGATCTGCCCGCCGGCCTGCTGCGGCCGGGCGTCAACCGCGTCACCATCGCCGTGGCGCAGCGCCACCGCACCGACTGCACGATCCGCTCGACCTACGACCTCTGGACCGCGGTCGACCCCGCGCGCACCTATCTTGCGGTGCCGCGCGAGACGGACGGTCGGCTGCTGACGGCCGACGACATCGCCGCCATCGGCGTCGGGCCCGAGGGGCGGACGCGCTTTACGATGGTCGTGCCGGAAATGGGCCAGCCGGCAGCGGCCAACGCCCTCATGCGTCTCGGCCAGGGACTGGCGCTGATGGCGAAGATGCCGAACCAGACCTTCGATGTCGTCGAGACGTTGCCGAAGACGGCCGGGCCCGGGGACCTCACGGTTCTGGTCGGCACGGCCGGCGATCTTTCACCCATCCTGCCCGACCTGCCGGCGACCGCGCGCTCCTCCGCGATCTCCACCTTCGTCGATACGCCTTCCGCCGACCGCAAGGTCTTCGTCGTCAGCGGGCCGGACTGGCCGTCGATCGAGGCGGCGGTGGAGGGCATCGTCTCCCCCGTCGACCGGCCGCCGGGCGTCAACCGGGAAGCGCTCAGCGTGCGCCAGCGCAATGCCAGTGAAATGCCGCTGGTGACGGGCGAGGTGCTTTTGACCTTCGCCTCGCTTGGCGTGCGCACCAGCGAGTTCGGCGGCCGCCGCTTCCGCGCCGGCTTCGATATCGGCATCCCGTCGGATTTCTACGCCGGCGCCTATGGCGAGGCGACGCTCCTGCTCGACGCGGCCTATTCCGCCGAAGTGCTGCCGGGCAGCCATGTCGACGTCTATGTCAACGGCAGCATCGCCTCCACCGTGCCGATCACCAGCCGGAACGGCGGTATCTTCCGCCACCTGCCGATCCGGGTGACGATGCGCCACCTCAGGCCCGGGCCCAACCGCATCGACCTGGAGGCGGTGTTGATGACCAGGGCCGACACGGTCTGCGCGCCCGGCGCCACGGCACTCGCCGAGCCGCGCTTCGCCCTCTTCGATTCCTCCGAATTCCGCCTGCCGCGCTTTGCCCGCATCGCGCAGCTTCCGAACCTCGCCGCGCTTTCGGGCACCGGCTTTCCCTATAACGGGCAGGCCGATCCGGCTGCGCTCTATCTCGACCGCCTCGACGGCGACACGCTGTCGGCCGCCGCGACCTTCCTCGGCAAGCTGGCGGTATCGAGCGGCCGCGCCATAAGGGTGCGGCCGGAAACCTCGGCGCTGGCGATCAGCGGGCGCGACGCCATCCTCGTCGGCACGATCTCGCAGCTTCCGCCCCTCGTTCTCGGCCAGGCCCATATCGCGGCCGAAAGCGCATCCGCCTGGGGTGCGCCGGCCTCGGGCGGCTCGCAGCAGGGGGCGACGCAGGAAGCCTTCGCCGAATGGCAGTCGCGCGTGCGCGGTGGCTCGTGGCGCGGGCAGATTTCCGCGCTCGAATCCTGGCTGCAGGCCACGTTCGACATATCCTTTTCCTCCCTCTCCCTGCTGCCGGGGGCGGAAACGCCGGTTGCGCCGGACGAGAAAGCGCGCTTCCTCGTCGCGCAGGGCGACAATCCGGAAGAAACGGCGACATGGACCGTGCTGACGGCCCCGAGCGGCGCGGCGCTCAAGGCCGGCATGGACGACCTTGCACAGGATGTCCGCTGGCAGCAGCTCGACGGCTATGCCAGCCTTGCGGGCGAGGATGCCGGCGCGCTCGATACGCGCGCCGCCGCCCGCACGCGGTTCGTCCCCACCCAGCCCTGGAGCTTCGCGAACCTGCGCCTCATCGCCGCCAACTGGCTTTCCTCGAACATCCTCGCCTATGCGGCGATCTTCTGCGTCCTTTCGATCCTTCTCGGCATTGCCACATCGGGGCTGTTGCGACGTTTCGGAAGGCCTTCGTGAGCCGGTTTTTACGAGTGGTTAACCATATCGCGCTTTTATCGGGCCTGGTTGGCTCTTCCTGGGGGACATGGCGACATGTCCCGTCGTTCATGGCGCATGGTGTCGCCGCGGTCCAGGCCGGGAGCCGGATGTGGCTAGCATACCGGGGAAGGTCGGGATGAAGTCGATCTTGATGGCGTTCGTCCTCGTCTCTGCCGGTGCGGCCAGCCTGGCCGGCCAGCCTTTTTCCATATCCGACGGCCAGATGCCGGGTCTCGACGCGGGCGATGCCGCAAACGCCAAGCAGCCGCGCCGGCTCGTCGCGCAGGCCGGCAAGGGGGCGGATGCCGGGCAGGGCGCGGACGCGACGTCCGCCGGCCCCGTCGTCGACGAAAGTGCGCTGCGCTATTTCGCGGCCCGCGGCGATACCGCCCGGCTCAATGCCGAGATCGCCCGCCTGCGCACGCTCTACCCCACCTGGACGCCGCCGGAAAATCCCCTTGCCGTTCCGGTCAACGAGGACCGGCAGCTCGAGGCGATGTGGGCGCTCTACAGCCAGTCGCGGTATGCCGACGTGCGCGCGGCGATTGCCGAACGCCAGAAGCAGGACCCGCAATGGACCCCGCCGGCCGACCTCGTCGAACGGCTGGACGTCGCGGAAAAACGCGCCGCGCTCGTCTCCGCCTCGAACGGCGGGCGAAACGAGGAGGTCGTGCGCATTGGCGCGGAAACGCCGAGCCTTCTGACCTGCAGCGATGCGGACGTGCTCTGGCGCGTCGCCGAGGCCTTCGCCAGGACGGATCGCCTGCAACGCGCCAAGGATGCCTATCTCTACATGCTGAACAACTGCACGGACGCGCCGGTCCGCATCGCGACCGTGCAGAAGGCATCCGTGCTGCTCGGCTATGCCGACATGCAGGACCTTCTCGCGCGCGAGCATGCCGGAACGGACGGCTCCCAGGAATTCGACGCGATCCGCAACGACCTTGCCCGCCGCTTCGTCGGCGAGGGGGCGGAGGACCCGGCCCTGACGGTCGCGCCCGCCTATCTCAAGACCGTCGAGAAGCTGGTGGCGGAGGAGGGGCTCGCCTCCGATGCCCTGCTGCTCGGCTGGTATCACCTTCGCCGCGACGAGAACGCCGTCGCCGAACCCTTCTTCCGCAAGGCGCGGGCCATCGAGGATTCCGCATCCGCCTCGCAGGGCCTCGCCCTCATCCTGCTCGCCCGCAAGATGCCGGCCGAAGCGGAGGACGTGATGTATCCTTGGCGGACGAGCTCCGATCAGGCGATGCAGACCTATCTCGCCGCGACCGCAAACCTCCTGGCGCTCGACCCCGTGCCGGTGCTGGACGCGAACGTGCTCGGCCGCATCGCCGCGGTGACGCTGGAGCAGAAGAATCCGGAGACCGGCGAGCAGTTCGGCTGGTATGCGCTCGCCATGGATCAGCCGCGGACGGCCGAGCAATGGTTCGCGCAGGTGCTGTCCTGGAAGGCGGACTACGAGCCGGCCGCCTACGGGCTCGGCGTCGCGCGCCTGCGCCTCGACGACATGGCCGGCCTTGCCGCCGTCAAGCAGGCCTGGGGCAAGCGCTCGGAACGCATCGCACGGCTCGGCGAAGGCCGCGGCGAGGAAGACGCTTCGGTCCCGACGCGCCGCAAGCTGCCGGTGGCGAGCGTGGAGACGCAGGAGCGGGCCGAGGAGCGCCGCCCCGCCGTCGAGGAGGTCGCCGTGCGGCCGCAACGGAGCAAGCGCACGGCGCGCCGGGCGGAAGGCACGGGTACGAGCTGCCGCACCTCCCGCGGCCTGCACGGCCTTGCCCCGGGAAGCGCATTGGCGCTCGGCTGGTGCCTGATGGAGATCAACCGTCCGCTGGAAGCGGCGCAGGCCTTCGAGGCGGCGCTGGCAGGCGAGGGGCAGACGCGCAGCGATGCGGCCTACGGCCAGAGCCTTGCCTATCTGCGGGCCGGCCTGACGAGCGACGCCGCCGTTGCCGCCACGAAGGCGAAGCTCGACGGCCGCCGCGGCGGCGAGCTGCAGGCCGCGATTCTCGCCGACAGAGCCGTCAGCAGCTTCCGCGCATCGCGCTACCGGGAGGCGCTCGTATTCCTCGACCAGCGCAGGCAGGTCGTGAATGAGCCGACCGACCTGATGGTGCTGCGCGCCTATGCCTACAAGAATCTCGGCCTGCGCGCCGACGCCATCCGCCTCTTCGAGGCTCTCGGCGAGACCGGCCAGCAGGACGCCATCCGCGCCCTTGCGGAAATGCGCGCCGAACGGGACAGGCGCCAGTGAAACCGGGCGGCCGACAAGCGGGCAGAGGCCTCCGCGTCCCCGCCCGCTTGCGCTGGAAAAGGGCTGTTGCAACCGTCCTCGCCGTGGCCTGTTCCGCACTTGCAGCAGCCCCTGCCGCCGTCTCTCAGGAGCCGGAAAAACTCTTCGTTAACGACAGGAGCGGCGCGGCCGCCGCGGCGGAGGTGCTGGAAGGGCAAGCGAGAGCGGATGCCCTTGCCCTCGCGCGCGTTCCCTCGGCGACGTGGTTCATGGAGAGCTCTCCTGAGGAGGCGAGAGCGGCCGTCGCCGATGTCATGGACAGGGCGGCGGCGGAGGGTGCGGTCCCGGTCCTCGTGGCCTACAATGTCCCTCACCGGGATTGCGCCCTCTATTCGGCCGGCGGCGCAAGGGATACGGCCGCCTATATCCGATGGATCGAAGCCTTCGCCGCCGGGATCGGCAAAGGGAGGGCGATCGTCGTACTCGAGCCGGACGGCCTCGGCGTCATCCCCTTCAACCGGAACGTCGACGGCGATCCGGAGCCCTGCAGGCCGGAAGGGGCCGATCCCGCCCATGCCGCGGCGGAACGGTTCGCCCAGTTGAGCCGGGCGGTGGAAATCCTCAAGGCGATGCCCGGCGCCCGCGTGTATCTCGATGGCACGGGCAGCAACTGGCTTCCCCCCGGCGATGCCGCCGACCGCCTGATCAAGGCGAATATCGGCAAGGCGGACGGATTTTTCCTCAATGTCTCGAATTTCGAGAGCGACGACCGGATCACGCGATATGCCGCCTGGCTGAGCGATTGCCTTGCCCTGGTCACGGCAGGGGCGCTGGAAGCAAGAAGCTGCTCCAGCCAGTTCCATCCGGCGAACGACGACGACATGGCGACCTGGGCGGAAACGGACCGCGCCTACGACCGTGCTTTTGCGAAAGCCGGACTGACGCGCGACCCGGTAAGGCAAAAGCACGCCGTCATCGACACCAGCCGCAACGGCGCAGGTTCATGGAACCCGCCGGACGGATGGTACAAGGATGCCGAGACCTGGTGCAATCCACCGGGACGCGGCCTTGGCCGGCGCCCCACGCTCCAGACGGACAACCCCTATATCGACGCCTTCCTCTGGATAAAGGTCCCCGGCGAATCCGACGGCCCCTGCCACCGCGGCACGCCCGGCCCGCTCGATCCCGCCCGCGGGATCGCGGCACCGCCGGCCGGCAACTGGTTCCCCGACCAAGCCCGCGAACTCATCCAACACGCCAATCCACCGTTCGACATCAGCAGATAAATGTCCCGATTTATGAGACCTTCAGCGTCTTCATGATTTTATATTGAGGTGGCGCGCCGCACCGGGTGATGATGAGAACTATTTCTACGCCATAGCCCTCTAAAACGAGGATCGGAAGACTGTGCAGACTCACTGAGATAACAGGGGAGATCGCTCTACACGTTCTGGCTGGACAGCGAGGCGATGACCTTCCTGCTGGAAATTGCCGGTGTTGATTGCCGTCGGCTTGCTCCTGTGTTCAGGTTTCCGCGGCGTCCTCCTTTTCAGCCCGGTACAGCTTCCCAACTCGCTCCGTTGGTCGCCGGGTATGGCCACATCTTTCCACGGCTCGCCAACCGGTTGATCTGAGGGCTTGGCTCAAAAGTAAGCGCTGGGTGAGCACCCGAGCGATCGGCGGAACATGGCGGAAAAGGCACTCGGGCTATTGTAGCCACATTCAAAAGCGACATCGAGGACGCTCCTGCCTTCGGCCAGCATCGTCAAGGCAGCGAGCATTCGGGCTTGTTGGCGCCAGTGCCCGAAACTCACGCCGGTTTCACGCTTGAACAGCCGCATGAAGGTCGCTCGGCTCATGTGGAGTATGGCGGCGGCGCCTTCAACGGAGAGGGTTTCCGTCAGATCGTTACGCAAGCGCTCGCAGATCTGCGCCAGCCCGGGATGCTTCGGCGTCGGCAGATTGAGTGGCTGCGCTGGCTGGAAAGAAAGCTCCATCAGAAGCAACCTGACGACGGCGTCCGTCCTGTCCCGGCTTCCCGGGTTCTCGGCAAGGTCGGCGAGCTTCAGGATCAATTCCCGCAGGAGGGGCGTGATCGCCACGACGAGGCATTCGTCGGGAAGTCCTCGCATTTCGCGGGTGTCGATCAGAAGCGACCGGAATTTCACACCCGCATGGCTCGACGTTTCGTGATCGAGGCCCGGCGGAAGCCAGACGGCCCGGCTTGGCGGGACGACCCAGGTGCCCTGATCCGTCTTGATCGATACGACCCCGCTGACCGCATAGAGAAGCTGAGCCTGTTCGTGACTGTGCCTCGGGCCCGAAAAGCGGTGTCCGTCATGCGCGATGACGGCGATCTCGTCGGTAATGCTCACACCGTTCTTCAAGACTGATCCTTTCGCGACGATCAATGATCATTCGGCGTTAGAATATCAATCTTGCGGTAGCTAAGGTAGGCCATTCAACAGCAGGAAGTTCTCGTCAGGTGTCCGCCCGCAATCGCCCCATTGACCGCATCGACGTGCCGCATTCCGCGGCATTTGGCGTTGTCGTTGCGCGCGTGGCCCAACCGCTTCCCTCTTCGGTGATTTCCCTTGCGCTGCGACTTATCGGCGGTCGTCGGGCCTGACGGCTTCCCGGCGACCGTAGTCGGCCGTGCCGAATCCCTCACGCAACGCATCGCAACGGATCACGCCATGTTGACCAATCCCGAAATCAAATATCGTCCTTTCGTTTCTCCCATTGAGTTGCAAGATCGCAAGTGGCCGTCCAACCGGCTCACGAAAGCGCCCCGCTGGCTGTCCACCGATCTGCGGGACGGCAATCAGGCGCTTGCCGATCCGATGGATGTCGAACGCAAGCTGCGCTTTTACGACATGCTGCTCGCCGTCGGCTTCAAGGAAATCGAGATCGCTTTCCCATCGGCGTCCCAGACCGAATTCGACTTCGTGCGTGCCCTGATCGAAGACGACCGGATTCCCGGTGACGTGACGATCCAGGTGCTCACCCAATCCCGCAAGGATCTGATTGCCCGTACCTTTGAATCGCTGGAGGGCGCGCGCCAGGCGATCGTCCATCTCTACAACGCAACGGCTCCGCTGTTCCGCCGCGTCGTCTTCGGGATGGAGCGGCATGAGATCGTCGATCTGGCCGTCACCGGCGTCACCGCGATGCTGGAGGAAAGCCTGAAGCGGCCTGAAACCGACTGGACCTTCGAATACTCGCCGGAAACCTTCTGCTTCACGGAGCCTGATTTCGCGCTCGAGATTTGCGAACGGGTGCTGGACGTCTGGCAACCGACACCCGAACGCCCCGCGATCCTCAACCTGCCGGCGACGGTCGAGGTGGCGACCCCGAATGTCTATGCCGACCAGATCGAGTGGTTCTGCCGCAACATCTCGCGCCGCGATGCGGTGGTCATCAGCGTTCATCCGCACAACGACCGGGGAACGGCCGTTGCAGCGGCCGAGCAGGCATTGCTTGCCGGTGCGGATCGTGTCGAGGGCTGCCTGTTCGGCAATGGCGAGCGGACCGGCAATGTCGATCTCGTGACGCTGGCCTTGAACTTCTACACGCAGGGGATCGATCCGAAGCTCTATTTCCCGGCGATCCGTGACGTCGTGAAGACCGTCGAGCATTGCAACGGATTGCCCGTGCATCCGCGCCATCCCTATGCCGGCGAACTGGTGCACACGGCCTTCTCCGGCTCGCATCAGGACGCGATCCGAAAGGGGTTCACCGCCCACGGGCAGCGCAACGACGGCATGTGGGAGATGCCCTATCTGCCGGTCGATCCGGCAGATATCGGCGAGACCTATGAGGCGGTCATTCGCGTCAACAGCCAGTCCGGCAAGGGCGGTATCGCCTGGGTGGTCGAACGGGACAAGGGCCTGAAACTGCCGCGGCCGCTCCAGATCGATCTCAGCCGTCGTGTCCAGGCGTTCGCTGACGGCAGCGGCAAGGAAATCACGGCCGCGATGATCTGGTCGATCTTCGAAGAGGCTTACCATCTGACCGGCTCGCAAGAGTTCGAGCTGCTCGGTTATCACGACGGACGTTCGCGAAAAGCCGGGAACCAGCGCGTCTTTTCCGGACGCATCCGCCACAAAGGTCGCGAGATCGCGATCACGGGTCGCGGCAACGGTCTGATCTCCAGCGCCGTCTCGGCACTGGAAGAAGGCTGTGGTGTCGCGCTCGACGTGGTCGACTATCACGAACATGCCCTGAAACGCGGCACGGATTCCCAGGCGGTCGCGTATCTCGAATGCCGCGCTCGCGATGGCCGCAAGATTTTCGGCGTTGGTATCGACGAGGATATCGCCACGGCTTCGGTCAAGGCCGTGCTCAGCGCCGCCAGCAACGGCTGAGCTGCCTTTACGGCCAAGCTTTCGGGCTTGGCCGTGATCTGCCGGTCGGATTCTCCTGGACGCCAAGGAGAAACCCTGATTGGCTCCACCCAATCATTTGCCGGTGCCCGCATCTCGCGCTCTTCGCGCCTTGATTTGGTCGTTCAGATAAGTGGCGCTTTGTTTCCATGTGCCAAAGCTAGTGCAAATTTGTGCCAAAGTTCGCGCCGCGCCACAGACAATGCCTCTGGTTCATGGACATGGGGTGCCAGTTAACGGGTCTGGGGTATTCATCAGTTCGGTGGCGCACCCGACAGGATTCGAACCTGTGACCTTTGGAATCGGAATCCAACACTCTATCCAGCTGAGCTACGGGTGCTTGCCTGACGATGACTCGTCTGTCCGATGAGGGGTTCTTAGCCCAGGTGGGGGCGGGCTTCAATCGGGAAATTGCGGGAAGGCTATCTCTTTCAAGGGAAAAGCCGCCGGGGGTGCCGGCGGCTTTTTCTTGGGTCAGGCGGTCTGCATGGCGCCGGGGCCGGGGATGGCCTTTTCCGGGACCTTGCCGAGGATGATCATGCCGAGCACCTCGTCCTTCGTCACGTCCTCGGTGCGGGCGTGGCCGACGACCTGGCCGTTCTTCATCACCGAGACGCGGTCGGCGAGGTCGAAGACGTCGTGGATGTCGTGGCTGATGAGGAAGATGCCGATGCCTTCCTTCTTGAGCTGCTTGATCAGTTCGCCGACCTGCGCCGTCTCCTGGGGACCGAGCGCGGCGGTCGGCTCGTCCATGATGAGGATGCGGGCGTCGAAGAGGATCGCGCGCGCGATCGCCACCGACTGGCGCTGGCCGCCGGAAAGCGCCTTCACCGGCTCCTTGAAGCGCTGGAAGTTCGGGTTGAGGCGGCCCATGACCTCGCGGGTCTTGGCCTCCATCGCCACGTCGTCGAGCGTGCCCCAGGGGGTGCGCAGCTCGCGGCCGAGATAGAGGTTGGCGGCCGCGTCCACGTTGTCGGCGACGGCGAGCGTCTGGTAGATCGTCTCGATGCCGTATTTCTTGGCGTCGCGCGGATTGGTGATCTCGGCGGGCTCGCCGTTGATCAGGATCTCGCCGCTGTCGCGCTTGTAGGCGCCGGAGAGGACCTTGATCAGCGTCGACTTGCCGGCGCCGTTATGGCCGAGCAAAGCCACGACCTCGCCGGGATAGAGATCGACCGAGGCATTGTCCACGGCATGGATGCCGCCGAAGGAGATGGAGATGTTCTTCATCTCCACGAGGGGCGTACGGGTGTCCGTCATTGGGTGGCTCCTCTTACTTGGCGCGGGCGCGGTAGATCGTGTCGAGCCAGACGGCGACGACGAGGACCACACCGACGACGATGCGCTGGAACGGCGTGTCGATACCGACCAGCACCATGCCCGATTGCAGCGATTGCATGACGAGGGCGCCGAGCATGGCGCCAGCGATTGTGCCCATGCCGCCGGCGAGCGACGTGCCGCCGATCACGGCCGCGGCAATCGTGTAGAGCTCGTCGAGCTCGCCCTGTGCGTTGGTCGCGGCATTGAGGCGGGCGGTGGAGATGGCGGCGGCGACGGCGCACAGCACGCCCATCAGCGCGAAGATCTTCACCGTCACCCAGCGGGTCTTGATGCCGGCAAGCTCGGCCGCCTCCGGGTTGCCGCCGAGCGCGAAGACGTAGCGGCCGAAGCGCAGGCGCGTCGAGATGAAGGTCATGACGATGCCGACGACGATGGCGATCAGTACGGGGATGGCGATGCCGTGCGGGATGAAGAGGCCGCCTTCGGGCCAGGCGATGCCGTTGGCATCGGCGAACTTGCGGGCGATGGCGACCGGCCAGGGATAGGAATTGACGACCGTGACGGCGCCGAGCACCACCGCACAGCCGACGGCGACGAGGAAATATTCGGCCCACATGGGACGCAGCGGGAAGCCGAAGCGCTTGCGCTGCTTGCGGGAGTTGGCGATCGTCGCGACGATGGCGATGCAGGCCAGCGCCCCGACGATCCAGCTGGCGGTCGCGCCGATGGAGCCGTTGGTGCCGCCGCCCATCAGGCGGAAGGTCGCGTCCATGGGAGCGACCGTGCGGCCGCTGGTGACGAACCAGGTGGCGCCGCGCCAGACGAGAAGGCCGCCGAGCGTGACGATGAAGGAGGGCACGTTGAGGAAGGCGACGATGAAGCCCTGCAATGCGCCGATGGCCGCGCCGAGCAGGAGGCCGGCGGCGAGCGTGATGATCCAGATGGCCGGATGCTCGAAGCCGAGCAACTGGGGTAGCAGTTCGGCTTGCAGCACGCCCATGGTCATGCCGACGACGCCGAGGATGGAGCCGACGGACAGGTCGATGTTGCGCGTGACGATGACGAGCACCATGCCGGTCGCCATCACGGCGACGGAGGCGGTCTGGACGGAAAGGTTCCAGAGGTTGCGCGGCGTCAGGAACAGGCCGCCCGACAGGATGTCGAAGCCGATCCAGATGATCAGCATGGCGCCGACCATGCCGAGCAGGCGCGTGTCGATTTCGGTGGCGCGGAAGAAGCGCTTCACCGGATTCTCGCTGGCCAAGCGCGCGCGATTGGCAGCTGCGGTATTCGTGATGTCGGCCATGGCTTTGCCGTTCCCCTCACTTCTGTTGAACGTGTCGTCCGGGCGCTTTCGGGACGGGGCCCGCTCGAGGATGTGTCGCCGCCTCATCCTCCGCCCGCTGCCCATCTTGCGCAAGCGCCGCAACGTTTCACGTTGCGGCGCCCGGCAATGGTCAGGTCAGTCCGGTGGTCCGGTTCAGTTGCAGGCTGCGACCGAGCCGGCGGCTACGCCCTGGCAGGCCGTTTCCTTGGAGATCCAGCCGGCGTCGATGACGACGTTCAGGTTGTCCTTGGTGATCGGCAGCGGTGCGAGGAAGACCGACTTCATCTCGACGCCCTTCGGGCCGCCGTTGAAGGTCGTCACGCCTTCGATGTCGTCCATGGTCTTGCCGCCGGCAAGCTCGGCCGCGATTTCGGCGGCGCGCTTGCCGAGCTCACGCGAGTCCTTCCAGACCGAGACGGTCTGCGTGCCGAGCGCGACGCGGTTGAGCGCGGCGTGGTCGGCGTCCTGGCCGGAGACCGGGACGGAGCCGGCAAGGCCCTGTGCGGCAAGCGCTGCGATCGCACCGCCGGCCGTGCCGTCGTTCGATGCGACGACCGCGTCGACCTTGTTGTCGTTCGCCGTCAGGAACTGTTCCATGTTCTTCTGGGCGTTTTCCGGCTTCCAGCCATCGGTGTAGGCTTCGCCGACATTCTTGATCTTGCCGGCGTCGATGGCTTCCTTCAGCACTTCCTGCTGGCCTGCGAAGAGGAAGTCGGCGTTCGGGTCGGAAGACGAGCCCTTGATGAAGACATAGTTGCCTTCCGGCTTCACCTTGAAGACTTCGCGGGCCTGCATGCGGCCGACTTCCTTGTTGTCGAAGGTGATGTAGAAGGCGGCCGGGTTCTCGATCAGGCGGTCGTAGCCAACGACCGGGATGCCTTCAGCAGCGGCCTTTTCGATGGCCGGGCCGATGGCTTCGGAATCCTGGGCGAGAACGATGAGCGCGTTGGCGCCCTGCGAGATCAGGGATTCGATGTCGGTCAGCTGCTTTGCGGCGGAGGACTGGGCGTCAGCCGAAATGTACTTGTCGCCGGAGGCCTCGAGCGCAGCCTTGATGGCGGCTTCGTCGGTTTTCCAGCGCTCTTCCTGGAAGTTGGACCAGGAGACGCCGACCACCAGGTCCTTGGCGTGCGCGACGGCCGAATGCATGGAAACGATGATGGCAGCCCCTGCCATCAGCTTCAGAACGGATTTCATAATTATCCTCCCAAGTGAATACCGGCCGCCCGGGCGAACCTCCCGCCCAATCAACGACCGATCACGATAATACTGTCCAGATGCCCCTCCCGGTGATGCCGGGACTTTTTTCTCGACAGTCGAGAAAATAGATGTCAGAACTTTCGAAGGCTGTCAACAAGCCTTTGACGGGTCTTGAACGACGGCGTGACAGATGCTTTGGGAGGGGCATGTGTTGCAGCAAGTGAAAGCGGGCGGAAACGGGCGATGCTGGTGAAGTCGAGCACGGAGCTTGTGCGTCAGCAGAACAGTGCGCTGGTCCTCGCCTCGCTGCGCCGGCACGGGCCGCTTGCCCATACGGATATTTCCCACCACACGGGCCTTGCCTCGGCCACGGTCTCGGCCATCACGGCGGAGCTGGAAAAGGCGGAAGTGCTGGAGCGGCGCGAGCAGCAGGCGTCCGCCTCGCGGGGCCGGCCGCGCGTCATCTTCGGCCAGCGGCGCGATGCCGGCTACCTCGTCACCGTGCGCATCTCCTCCGATGCCGTGCAATATTCGCTGGCCGACTACGGCGGCACGCTGATCGACCGTTTCGAGGAGGCGCGCAACCATGCGGATTCCTCGACGCAGCCCTTTGCCGACGCCTTCGTCGCCGCGCTCGACAGGCTGGCGGAGCGCTCGCAGATCGCGCGGGAGCGGGTGCTGGTCGTGTCGATCAGCAGCAAGGGCCTCGTCGATCCCGCGCACGCCCTCCTCGTCTGGTCGCCGGTCTTCGGGGAGCGGCAGGTGGATTTCGCCGCGCTGCTTTCGCCGCGCTGGCGCGCGAAGATCCTCATCAGCAACGAGACCCTGCTCGTCGCCCACGCCATGGCGCTGCGCATGGAAAAGGCGGGGGCGGAGAACCTGCAGGCCGTCGCCGCGCTCTCGCTCGGCCACAGCATCGGGCTCGGCATCGCGCGGCGCGAGCGGTCCGGCGAGCTGACGGTGACGGCGCCGAATTTCGGGCACATGCTGAATTCCTCGGACGGCAAATTGTGTCGCTGCGGCTCGCAGGGCTGCATCGAGGCCTCGGCGGGCTTCTACGGCATCCTGCGCACGGCCTTCGAAGTGCCGCCCGATACGATCCCCGCGAAATTCGTGCCGCTCGCCGAGATGGACAAGATCGCGCTACGGGCGCGGCAGGGCCACCGCATGTCGGAATATGCCTTCCGCCAGGCCGGCCTTGCGCTGGGGCAGGGGCTTTCGCGCATGGTGAGCCTCTACGACAACATGCCGATCGCCATCACCGGGCCCGGCACGCGCTATTACGACCTCATCCAGCGCGGGATCGAGGAGGGGCTGGCGCAATCGCAGCAGATCCGCCTCTTCGGCGCCCCGCCGATCTCCGTCGTGCCGGAGGAGGCGACGCTGGTGCTGGAAGGCCATCTCGACCGGGCGCTGGCGGAGATGGACCACGATATCATCGCGGCGAAAGCTGTGGGGGATTGAGGGGGGGGCTGCGAAGGCTGGTTGGGCATCGCAAAGGCTGGCTCGGGTACCGCAGAGGTTGGCTCAAGCATCGCTTAGGGCCCGAGTTCAAGCATTGAATGTAGCCCCGACCTCTCCTCCACCCAGAACCTCTCCCCCATCCTGAACCTCTCCTCCACCCTGAACCTCTCCTCCATCCCGAACCTCTCCTCTACCCTGAACCTCTCCTCCGTCATGCTCGGGCTTGACCCGAGCATCCATGCGGCACCCGCTGCGGGCGAGGTGTGGATCCTCGGGTCAAGCCCGAGGATGACGATGGAGAGTGGAGCGGGGGCAGAGGCGGGGGGCAGGGGGCAGAGGCAAGGGCGGAGGCGGGGCAGGGATAGAGGCTCCTGCACAAGTGAACCGGCAACAAACCCTCCACAAAAAAGACCGGGCGATTTCTCGCCCGGCCAGTTGCCTTGGGAGGAGGGGCCGTCAGGCGACGGGGATCTGGCGCTTTTCTTCCACGGACTTCACGGCCGCGTCGGCGAGTGCGAGGGCGGCGAGGCCGTCGGCGCCGGAGGGGGAGATCGTCGCGCCCTTCTCGATGGCCGCGATGAAGGCGGCGATCTCGTTGGCATAGGCTTCCGTGTAGCGGGTCATGAAGAAGTCGTGCAGCGGCGGACGGGTATAGCCCTCGCCGTTGGCGACCTCGATGGAGACCGGGCGCTGGTTCTCGGCCGAGACCATGCCCTTGGAGCCGTGCACCTCGATGCGCTGGTCGTAGCCGTAGGTGGCGCGGCGGGAATTGGAGATGACCGCCTGCCTGCCGGATTTCGTCTGGAGGATGACGGAGACGCTGTCATAGTCGCCGGCCTTGCCGATCTCCGGATCGACCAGCACGGCGGCCGTCGCGAAGACGGAGGCGATCTCCTCGCCCAGCAGGAAGCGGGCCATGTCGAAGTCGTGGATCGTCATGTCGCGGAAGATGCCGCCGGAGCGCTTGATGTAATCGACCGGCGGGGCGCCGGGGTCGCGCGAGGTGATCGTCACCATCTCGACCTCGCCGATGCGGCCCTCGTCGATGGCCTTGCGCACGGCCATGAAATGCGGGTCGAAGCGGCGGTTGAAGCCGACCATCAGCTTGCCGTTGGTCTCCTCTACAACCTTCATGCAGGCCCGCACGCGGCTGACGTCGAGGTCGATCGGCTTTTCGCAGAAGATCGCCTTGCCGGCGCGCGAGAAGCGTTCGATGAGGTCGGCATGGGTGTCGGTCGGCGTGCAGATCACGACGGCGTCGATGTCGCCTGCGGCTTCGATCGCCTCGATGGTGCGGACCTCGCAGCCGTATTGCCCGGCGATGGCCTCGGCGGCGGCGGGAAAAGCATCCGCGACGGCGACGAGCACGGCATCGGCATTGCCGGACACGGCCTTGGCATGGACCTTGCCGATGCGTCCTGCGCCGAGGAGGCCAAATCTCACAGTCATCTTCATTCTCTCTGCTATGCCGCAAGCCTTCGCGGCGGAAAGGGGCGGGGCGATTCGCTCGCGTCCCGCAAAAGCGCCGCGGCTTGCCGCGGGTGTTTCTCTATGCGATTCCATCCAAAACGGAATGGATGAGCCGTAATCGGTAATCTTTGGAACAAGTGTTCCATTTCTTGCCGGAGGCGTCAAGCCTGCGGGGCGCCGGGCGGGATGCGCAAGGGCGGTTTCCCCCGGAAGAAAAACCGCCTATGTAGGCGCGCACGGCGACAGGAGACCTCCATGAAGTTCATCGATCCCGACCATCCGTTCTACCGCCCGCTCTGGCGGCGGGTGCTGCTGGTCGCCGCCTGCGCCGCCTGGACGGGCGTGGAGTTCTACAACGGCCAGCAGGCCTGGGGCATGATCTTCCTCGCCGTCACGGCCTATGCCTTTGCCAACCTCATCCTCTTCTTCAAGCCCTCGCCGCCGAAATCCCCGGAAGAGGGCGGCGGAACGGAAGGCTAGCCCCTCAGACCGAGGCTGCGTTCCACCTCGATCCGCCGGATCGTCTCGTCGATCAGCATGTTGGCGATCTTCATACGCAGCGTCGCGTTGGCGCGAAGGTCCTCCGGCGCGCGGTCGGGGTGGTTGTCGCGCGCGAAGGCGCGGCGGCGGGCAAGCAGGTCCTCCACACTCTCCCGGCCCGTCAGCGCAAGGTCCTCTGCCACCTCTTCCGGCGCGGTGCGCAGGAGATGGGGCGGCGGCGCCGGCGGTGCGGGTGGCGGCTCTTCGGGCGGCGGTGCCGGTTCCTCGTAGAGGTCGAGATAGGCGGCGGCGGCCTGCGGGGCGGAAACGAAGGTCTTGCCCATGCCGAGCCCGGCAAAGCCGGCGGGAAGGCCGCGGACCTCCATGGCGATGTCTTCGTCGTCCGCCGGCAGGTCTTCCGCCGCTTCGCGCGCCTCGGCCTTCAGCCGCTCCAGCACCGATTCGAAAACGGTCATGCCGAACATGGATGGTCTCTCCTCAATCCGGCGAAAGCATCCGGCTGCGTTGAAGGATCAGATCATAGAGCAGTTTGGCGCTCGGGGGGAGCGCCCGGCCCTTCACGGAGATAAGGCTGTAGGGCTTGATGTCGATCTCGAAATCCGTGTTGAGGATGGAAATCTCGCCGGCCTGCGCGCCGACATCGGCGATGAAGACGGCCATGTCGCGCGCGACGGGCGCGATGGCGTTCGAGCCGCAGACGATGGCGGTGGTGAGAAGGATCGACGAGGTGTTGACGACCGTGGCGGGCAGCGGCACGCCGCCGGCGATGAACAGCTCCTCGATGCGCCGCCGGAGCAACGTGCCGGCCGGTTGGAACACCCAGTCGAAATGCGGCAGGTCGGCAAGGCCGACGACGGGTTTTTCCGCCAGCGGATGGCCCTTGCGCACGATGAGGCAGGCCTTCTCGATGCCGATCTCGGTGACGTTGAAGAGGCGCGGATTGAGGTCGTCCGGCACGCGGGCGATGATGAAGTCCTGCCGGGCGGCGAGGAGCTCGCGGGCGAGCACGTTGCTCGTCTCCACGCGCACGTTCACCTCGATGCCGGGATAGGCGGCGCTGACCTGCTGGATCGCCGGCACGGCAAGGCTGATGGCGGGCGCCGTCACCGCGCCGAGGAAGACCGAGCCGCCGGTGCCCGACTTCAGCGCCGAGAGCTCGCGGTCTACCTCGCGCAGTTCCAGGAGGATCGTGCGCGCGCGCCGCGCAAAGGCGCGCCCGAACGCGGTGAGCGCCACGCCGCGCGAGACGCGCTCGCACAATTGCGCCTTGAGGATCGTTTCCATTTCCGTCAGCATGCGCGAAGCGGCGGGCTGGGAGATGTTGAGCGCGTCGGCCGCCGCGCTCACCTGCTTGTGCTCCTCGATGGCCACGATCATGCGCAGGTGGCTGAGTTTCAGGCCGGAGCGCAGCAGGCCGATGCCCTGCAGGTCGCTGCCGCCCTCGCCGGGAAAGAGCTGTTCGTCGGCGTCTTCGTCCAAACGCATCGTTACTCCGTTCGGTAAAAATATTATATTTCCGTTGTCGTATATCAATTTTGATATCGCATTAGAAGCTTATTGCATTTGACAGTTATGGCAATTCAGGAGAGGTTTCGCGAATGTGCGCTGGGGTCCTTGGGAGTGGGGGCCGGCGGGCCTTTGCCCGACCAGTCCAGGCCGTCGTCTGAAGGCGACCCCGCCCGCGCACAGATCAAAGCCTGGCCGGGTCCGGCCAGTGCGCACAAGGGAGAGACCTTTCAATGAAAATGATCACTTCGCTTCTCGCCGCTGCCGCCATCAGCGTCGCGTCGTTCGTGGCGCCGTCGTTTGCCCAGGACAAGGGCATGGTCGGCATCTCCATGCCCACCAAGACCTCGACCCGCTGGATTTCGGACGGCGAGACGATGGAAAAGCTGTTCAAGGAAGCCGGCTACACCCCGGACCTGCAGTTCGCCGACGACGATATCCCGAACCAGCTCGCCCAGATCGAGAACATGGTCACCAAGGGCGCCAAGGTTCTCGTCATCGGCGCCATCGACGGCACGACGCTGTCCGACATCCTGCAGAAGGCTGCCGACGCCGGCGTGAAGGTCATCGCCTATGACCGCCTGATCCGCGATTCGGGCAATGTCGACTACTACGCCACCTTCGACAACTTCCAGGTCGGCGTCCTCCAGGCCACCAGCCTCGTCGACGGCCTGAAGGCCAAGTTCCCGAACACCAAGCCGTGGAACGTCGAACTCTTCGGCGGTTCGCCGGACGACAACAACGCCTTCTTCTTCTACGACGGCGCCATGTCGGTTCTCCAGCCGCTGATCGACAAGGGCGACATCGTCATCAAGTCGGGCCAGACGGGCATGGAAACCGTCGGCACGCTGCGTTGGGACGGTGCGGTCGCTCAGGCCCGCATGGAAAACCTCCTGTCCTCGACCTACACCGACGGCCGCGTCGATGGCGTTCTTTCGCCCTATGACGGCCTGTCCATCGGCATCCTGTCGGCCCTCAAGGGCGTCGGCTACGGCTCGGCCGACCAGCCGATCGCCGTCGTGACCGGCCAGGACGCCGAACTGCCGTCCGTCAAGTCGATCCTCGCCGACGAACAGTATTCGACGGTCTTCAAGGACACGCGCGAACTGGCCAAGGTCACGGTCGGCATGGTCAACGCGATCATGGAAGGCAAGGAGCCGGAAGTGAACGACACCAAGACCTACGACAACGGCGTCAAGGTCGTTCCGTCCTACCTGCTGAAGCCCGTCGCCGTCGACAAGTCGAACGCCGAGAAGATCCTCGTCGAGGACTCCGGCTACTACACGGCCGACCAGCTGAAGAACTGATCGTTCTTCCTTCTCCGGGGTTCGCGCTTTATGCGCGAACCCTCTTTTATCCGGATCGCAGAGCGAATAGGCTCGCTTTCCCTGTCACGAGGCAGGGGATGGCCGCTGGAAACTGTATATGAGCAAGACCCTTCTCGAAATGCGTGGCATCACGAAGACGTTCCCGGGCGTAAAGGCGCTCGACAACGTCAACCTGAAGGTCCGCGAAGGCGAGATCCACGCCCTTGTCGGCGAAAACGGCGCCGGCAAATCCACCCTCATGAAAGTGTTGAGCGGCGTCTATCCGGCCGGCTCCTACGAGGGTGAAATCCATTTCGACGGCGAAGTCCGTCGTTTCTCCACGATCTCCGACAGCGAGCATCTGGGCATCATCATCATCCACCAGGAGCTGGCGCTCGTGCCGCTCCTGTCGATCGCCGAGAACATCTTCCTCGGCAACGAGGTGGCGTCGAACGGCGTCATCGACTGGAAGAAGACCTTCCGCCGCACGCAGGAGCTGCTCGACAAGGTCGGCCTCAAGGAGCCGCCGGGCACGCTGATCACCGATATCGGCGTGGGCAAGCAGCAGCTCGTGGAGATCGCCAAGGCGCTTTCCAAGAAGGTGCGCCTGCTCATCCTCGACGAGCCGACCGCCTCGCTCAACGAGAAGGACTCCGACGCGCTGCTGAAGCTGCTCATGGAGTTCCGCTCGCAGGGCATGACCTCCATCATCATCTCGCACAAGCTGAACGAGATCAAAAAGGTCGCCGACCAGATCACCATCCTGCGCGACGGCGGCACGGTCGAGACGCTCGACTGTCACAACGAGGACATCTCCGAGGACCGCATCATCAAGGGCATGGTCGGCCGCGAGATGGAGGACCGCTACCCCCCGCGCGAGCCGAAGATAGGCGAGACGCTGCTGGAGGTGAAGAACTGGAACGTCTTCCACCAGCAGCACCGCGACCGGCAGTTCCTGCATGACGTGAGCTTTACGGTGCGCGCCGGCGAGGTCGTCGGCATCGCCGGCCTCATGGGCGCGGGCCGCACCGAGACGGCGATGAGCCTCTTCGGCAAGAGCTGGGGACACAAGATCACCGGCGAGGTCTTCATGCGCGGCAAGCCGGTGGACGTCTCGACGATCCCCAAGGCCGTCGAGGCGGGCTTTGCCTACGTGACCGAGGACCGCAAGCAGCTCGGCCTCGTGCTGATCGACAACATCATGCACAACACGACGCTCGCCAACCTCAAGGGCGTTTCCAGGGCGACCGTGATCGACAGCCACCAGGAGGCCAAGGTCGCCTCCGGCTACCGCTCGCAGCTTCGCATCCGCTCGCACTCGATCTACCAGGAAGCCGTCAACCTTTCCGGCGGCAACCAGCAGAAGGTCGTGCTGTCGAAGTGGCTGTTCACCAATCCCGAGGTGCTGATCCTCGACGAACCCACGCGCGGCATCGATGTCGGCGCCAAGTTCGAAATCTATTCCATCATCAACCAGCTTGCCGCCGAGGGCAAGGGCATCCTGATGATCTCGTCGGAGATGCCGGAACTGCTCGGGACCTGCGATCGCATCTATGTCATGAACGAAGGACGCATCGTGGCCGAGCTCTCCAAGGCGGAAGCAAGCCAGGAATCCATCATGCGCGCCATCATGCGCTCCGGGGAGAAACACTAATGGCCACCGATACCGCGACCAAGACGACCCAGCATTCGGTGGGCGACTACCTTCGCAAGAACATCCGTGAATACGGCCTGCTCGTGGCGCTCGTCGTCATCATGGTCTTCTTCCAGGTCGTCACCAACGGCGTGCTCTTCCGCCCGGTCAACATCACCAACCTGGTGCTGCAGAACTCGTTCATCGTCATCATGGCGCTGGGCATGCTGCTGATCATCGTGGCGGGGCATATCGACCTGTCGGTCGGCTCCATCGTCGCCTTCATCGGCGGCATATCGGCGATCATGCTGGTGAAATGGAACATGCCGGCCATCATCGTCGTGCCGCTGTCCATCCTCATCGGCGCGGCCATGGGGGCGGCGCAGGGCTATTGGGTCGCCTACCAGAAGATCCCGTCCTTCATCGTCACGCTCGCCGGCATGCTCGTCTTCCGCGGCATGACCTATGTGGCGCTCGGCGGCCGGCCGGTCGGCCCGTTCCCGAAGGAATTCCAGATCCTCTCCACGGGTTTCGTGCCGGACTTCCTGTCGCTGACCGACCCGGCAACGAGCCTCATCAAGAACTATGTCGCGCTCATCGCGGTGCTGCTGCTCGTCGGCTACGCCATCTATGCGGGCCTGCGCGAGCGGCGCATGAACGTGCTGCACGAGACGGAGAACGAGCCCTTCACCTTCTTCGTCATCCAGATGGCGGTCACCGGCGTGGTGGCGATCTTCCTCGGCTTCCAGCTCTCGACCTATCGCGGCCTGCCGAACGTGCTCGTCATCATGGGCGTCCTCATCGCGCTCTACACCTTCGTGACGACGCGCACGACGATCGGCCGGCGCATCTACGCCATGGGCGGCAACGAGAAGGCGGCCAAGCTCTCGGGCATCAACACCGAGCGGCTGACCTTCTACACCTTCGTCAACATGGGGGCGCTCGCCGCGCTCGCCGGCATGATCATCGCCGCACGCCTCAATTCGGCGACGCCGAAGGCCGGCGTCGGCTCCGAGCTCGACGTCATCGCGGCCTGCTTCATCGGCGGCGCATCGGCCTCGGGCGGCGTCGGCAAGATCACCGGCGCGGTCATCGGCGCCTTCATCATGGGCGTCATGAACAACGGCATGTCGATCATGGGCATCGGCATCGATTACCAGCAGCTCATCAAGGGCCTGGTGCTGCTCGCCGCCGTGTTCTTCGACGTCTACAACAAGAACAAGGGCTGACCGGAAACCGGCCAGCCGCAAGGATTGCAAGAGTGCTTGACCGGCCGCCGGCGCGGCCAGTGCGGTGACGCCTGTCTGCCGCAAGTGCGGAGCTTTGGCCGAAAAGGCTTCAGGAAGGATACGGAAATGCTGATTTCGCAGGTAGCAAATGCCGATGGCTCGATCACCGTCGCGGTGCGCGAGGAGGGCGGCAAGGCCCGCGCCGTCAAGGGCGCCGGCAGCGTCTATGCGCTCGCCATGGAAGCGGCCGATAGCGGCCGCCCGCTGAAGGCCGTCATCGAGGAGAAGGGGCTTGGCGAGGAGGTCGATCTGGAAGCGGCCTATGCCGCCGGCCGTTTCCTGTCGCCGATCACCCATCCCGATGCCGCGCACCTGCACCTGACGGGCACGGGCCTTACCCATCTCGGCTCCGCCGCCACGCGCGATTCCATGCACAAGAAGACGTCGGAAGCGGCCGAAGAGACGCTGACGGATTCCATGAAGATGTTCCGCATGGGCCTTGAGAACGGCAAGCCGAAGGCCGGCGAGACGGGCGTGCAGCCGGAATGGTTCTACAAGGGCAACGGCGTTGCGGCCGTCGCGCCCGGCGCCGCGCTGACGTCGCCCTCCTTCGCGCTCGACGGCGGCGAGGAGCCGGAAATGGCCGGCATCTACGTGATCGCCACCGACGGCTCGCCCTTCCGCATCGGCTTTGCCGTGTCGAACGAATTCTCCGACCACGTCACGGAGCGCATCAACTATCTCTACCTCGCCCATTCCAAGCTGCGCCAGGCGAGCTTCGGCCCGGAAATCCGCGTGGGCAGCCCGCCGGACGATATCCGCGGCTTCTCGCGCATCGTTCGCGGCGGCAAGGTGCTGTGGGAAAAGCCCTTCGTCTCGGGCGAGGCGAACATGTCCCATACGTTCGCCAACCTTGAGTACCATCATTTCAAGTACGGCCTGTTCCGGGTGCCGGGCGACGTGCATGTCCACATGTTCGGCACGGCGACGCTGTCCTTCGGCGACGGCATCCGCACGGAAGAGGGCGATGTGTTCGAGATCGGCGCGGACGGTTTCGGCCTGCCGCTGCGCAATCCTTTGGCAATTGCCAAGGAAGAGACGATCGAAATCCGCCAATTGTAACCGATGCGGCGGCCCGCCCGGCGGGTCACCGAGGGAATGACAGGAGGCCTTGCGCCATGACCATCCACCAGAACCTGATTGCCGGCGAATGGGTCGGCGCGGACGGTGTGAAGAACATCAACCCGTCGAACACCAACGACGTGATCGGCGAATATGCCCGCGCCTCCGTCGAGGATACGAAGGCGGCGATCGCCGCCGCGAAGGCCGCGTTCCCGGCCTGGTCGCGCTCGGGCATCCTGGAGCGCCACGCGATCCTCCGGAAGACCGCCGACGAGATCCTCGCCCGCAAGGACGAGCTCGGCCGCCTGCTCTCGCGCGAAGAGGGCAAGACGCTGGCCGAAGGCATCGGCGAGACGGTGCGCGCCGGCCAGATCTTCGATTTCTTCGCGGGCGAGACCCTGCGCCTTGCCGGCGAGACGCTGCCCTCCGTGCGGCCGAACATCGGCGTCGAGATCACCCGCGAGGCCGTTGGCGTCGTCGGCATCATCACGCCCTGGAATTTCCCCATCGCCATTCCCGCCTGGAAGATCGCCCCGGCGCTCTGCTACGGCAACACGGTCGTCTTCAAGCCGGCCGAACTGGTGCCCGGCTGCTCCTGGGCCATCGTCGATATCCTCCATCGCGCCGGCCTGCCGAAGGGCGTCCTCAACCTCGTCATGGGCAAGGGCTCGGTGGTCGGCCAGACCATGCTCGACAGCCCCGACGTCAACGCCATCACCTTCACCGGCTCCACCGGCACGGGCAAGCGCGTCGCCGTCGCCTCGGTCGAGCATAACCGCAAGTATCAGCTCGAAATGGGTGGCAAGAACCCCTTCGTCGTGCTCGACGACGCGGACCTCAATGTCGCCGTGGAAGCGGCCGTCAACTCGGCCTTCTTCTCCACCGGCCAGCGCTGCACGGCCTCCTCGCGCGTCATCGTCACGGAAGGCATCCACGACCGCTTCGTCGCGGCCGTCGGCGAGCGGCTGAAGAGCATCGTCGTCGACGACGCGCTGAAGGCCGGCACGCATATCGGCCCGGTGGTCGACGAGAGCCAGCTCAAGCAGGACACCGACTATATCGAGATCGGTCAAAAGGAAGGTGCGAAGCTTACCTTCGGCGGCGAATTGCTGAAGTGCGAGACGCCCGGCTTCTATCTCTCGCCCGCGCTCTTCACCGAGGCGACGAACGACATGCGGATTTCCCGCGAGGAGATCTTCGGGCCGGTCGCCGCGGTCATCCGCGTCAAGGACTACGAGGAGGCGCTTGCCGTCGCCAACGACACGCCCTTCGGCCTTTCCTCCGGCATCGCCACCACGAGCCTCAAGCACGCCACGCACTTCAAGCGCAATGCGGAGGCCGGCATGGTCATGGTGAACCTGCCGACGGCGGGCGTCGATTTCCACGTTCCCTTCGGCGGACGCAAGGGCTCGTCCTTCGGCTCGCGCGAGCAGGGCAAGTACGCCAACGAATTCTATACGACCGTCAAGACCGCCTACACGCTGGCGTGAGACAAAGCCGTCCGGGTTTTCCGGGCGGTCCCTTCGAGGACTGGAAGAGATGAAGAAGAAAGCTGAATGGCCGCGCAGGCTGCGCTCGCAGGAATGGTACGGCGGAACCAGCCGCGACGTGATCTACCACCGTGGCTGGATGAAGAACCAGGGCTATCCGCACGACCTGTTCGACGGCCGCCCGGTCATCGGCATCCTCAACACCTGGTCGGACATGACGCCGTGCAACGGCCACCTGCGCGAGCTCGCCGAAAAGGTGAAGGCCGGCATCTGGGAGGCCGGCGGCTTCCCGATGGAAGTGCCGGTGTTCTCGGCCTCCGAAAACACCTTCCGCCCCACGGCGATGATGTACCGCAACCTCGCCGCGCTCGCGGTGGAGGAGACGATCCGCGGCCAGCCGATGGACGGCTGCGTGCTGATGGTCGGCTGTGACAAGACCACGCCGTCGCTGCTGATGGCGGCCGCCTCGGTCGACCTGCCCTCCATCGTCGTCACCGGCGGTCCTATGCTCAACGGCTATTTCCGCGGCGAGCGCGTCGGCTCCGGCACGCACCTGTGGAAATTCTCCGAGATGGTGAAGGCCGGCGAGATGACGCAGGCCGAATTCCTCGAGGCGGAAGCCTCGATGAGCCGCTCGTCGGGCACCTGCAACACCATGGGCACCGCGTCGACCATGGCCTCGATGGCCGAGGCGCTCGGCATGGCGCTTTCCGGCAATGCCGCGATCCCGGCGGTCGATTCGCGCCGCAAGGTCATGGCGCAGATCACCGGCCGCCGCATTGTGCAGATGGTCAAGGACGACCTGAAGCCCTCCGACATCCTCACGAAGGAAGCCTTCGAGAATGCCATCCGCACCAATGCGGCCATCGGCGGCTCGACCAATGCGGTGATCCACCTGCTCGCCATCGCCGGCCGCGTCGGCATCGACCTTTCGCTGGACGACTGGGACCGCTGCGGCCGCGACGTGCCGACCATCGTCAACCTGATGCCGTCGGGCAAGTACCTGATGGAAGAGTTCTTCTATGCCGGCGGCCTGCCGGTGGTGCTGAAGCGCCTCGGCGAGGCGGGCCTTCTCCACAAGGATGCGCTGACGGTCTCGGGCGAGGCGATCTGGGACGAGGTCAAGGACGTCGTCAACTGGAACGAGGACGTGATCCTGCCCGCCGAGAAGGCGCTGACGCAGTCCGGCGGCATCGTCGTCCTGCGCGGCAACCTCGCCCCCAAGGGCGCGGTGCTGAAGCCGTCGGCAGCTTCGCCGCATCTCCTGACGCATCGCGGCCGCGCGGTCGTCTTCGAGGACATCGACGACTACAAGGCCAGGATCAACGACGACAATCTCGACATCGACGAGACCTGCGTCATGGTCATGAAGAACTGTGGGCCGAAGGGCTATCCCGGCATGGCCGAGGTCGGCAACATGGGCCTGCCGCCGAAGGTGCTCAAGAAGGGCATCACCGACATGGTGCGCATCTCCGATGCCCGCATGTCCGGCACGGCCTACGGCACCGTCGTGCTGCACACCTCGCCGGAAGCGGCCGTCGGCGGCCCGCTCGCGGTCGTCAAGTCCGGCGACATGATCGAGCTGGACGTGCCGAACCGCCGCCTGCATCTCGATATTTCCGAGGAGGAGCTGGCGCGCCGGCTCGCCGAATGGAAGCCGAACCACGAGCTGCCGGAATCGGGCTATGCCTGGCTGCACCAGCAGCATGTGCAGGGGGCGGATACCGGCGCCGACCTCGACTTCCTCAAGGGCTGCCGCGGCAGCGCCGTCGGCAAGGACAGCCACTGATCTTTCCGGGCGCGGCTTCAAGGCCGCGCCCGCTCTGTTCCGTTCCGGCACGGATGGCCGCGTTCCGGTGCCGGTGGCAACGTTTCCTTTGCCCTGTCGAGCGGCTACCGCCGCGTGCAAGGAACCGGCCGCAAGCCTTCTTCTTTCAACCCCAGATACCGATCCCATCCCGGGCCGGTCGTTGAAAGGAGGGTTCCATGTTCAGGAAGAAACGCGAAGTCTCGATCTCCAGTCTCCCGGCATCGATGCTGGTTGCGGCGGTTCTCGTCGTGCCTTTTCAGGCAGATGCGCTGGATCTCGGCGTCAGCGTCGGCGGCGTCAAGGCCGATGTCGGCGCGTCCGTCGGCGGCAAGAGCGTTGCGGGTGCCGATGTCGGCGCCAGCGTCGGCGGATCGAACGGTGTCAACGCGAAGTCGAGCACCAGCATCGGCGGCTCGCGCGGGCTGGTCGATTCCGGTACGACCGCCTCGATCGGCGGCGGCAACGGTGTGAACGCGGACGTCAAGGCGAATGTCGGCGGATCGCGCGGCCTGGTCGATGCGGACGTGAACGCCAATGTCGGCGGGCGTAACGGCCTTCGCGCCGGTGTCGATGCCAATGTCGGGCAGGACAGCCTGCTCGACGCCGATATCGGCCTCGGCCTCGGCGGCGGTGACGATGCCACCGCTCCCGGCGGCAATGAACGCAACCGCGATATCCTGCGCCAGTTCTCGCAGATGCCGCAGGCCGAGCGCCTGCAACTGATCAAGCGCTGCCGCGGGGTTTCCGGCGGCGGCTACGATGCGGCGCTGGTGAAGCTCTGCCGCCTGCTGGAGACGGCTTCGCGGTGAACGGGCGGACGGCGGCAGCACGGAGGGCTGCCGCCGTCAGCTCTGGCTTTGCGACTGGCTCTGCCCGGCCGCCTCGACCTTGATGGAAACGTTCATCGTCTCGGCCGCCTTGCCCATCACCATGCCGGAGACGGGTGCGGCGTCCTTGTAGTCGAGGCCGGTGGAGAGGCGGATATAGCGTTCGTCCGGGCAGATCTTGTTGGCCGCGTCGAAGCCGACCCAGCCGAGGCCCTGAAGGTGCACCTCCGCCCAGGCGTGGCTTGCCGTCTGCTCCGGGTCGTCCATCAGCAGGTAGCCCGAGACGTAGCGCGCCGGGATGCCGAGATGGCGGGCGGCGGAAATGAGGATATGGGCGTGGTCCTGGCAGACGCCCTGCTTCTTCTCCAGTGCCTGTTCGGCGGGCGTGTCGGATGCCGTCTCGCCGGGCCTGTAGGCCACGGTCTCGTGGAGCATGCCCATCAGCGCGTGCATGCGGGCAAGCTCGTTGTCGCCGTTCGCCGCCTTGGCGAGCTCGCGCACCAGCTTGCCGGGCTTGGTGAGCGGCGTCTCGCGCAGGTAGAGCCAGAGCGGCACGAAGCCCTGATGCGGGCCGTAGACGCCGGCCCGGTCCTCCGTCTCCACCTCGCCCTCCGCGACGATGCGGATCGACACCTGCTCGGCATTCGTGCTGACGAGGTCGACATAGTTGCCGAAATGGTCGGTATAGCCGGCCTCCATACGGGCGCCCTGGACGGTGGTCTTCCAGTTGCGCACGGTCTGGCCCGGCTGGCTCTTCGGCGTCAGGCGAAGCCGCTGCAGGGAATACTGCACCGGGTCGTCATAGTGGTATTCCGTCACATGGCTGATCTTCAGTCGCATGGCTTGGCTCCGGTCTACCGATAGAAACGGTAGCCTTCGGAGACTTCTTCCCCGAGGCGGTTGTTATGGACGATGAACTCCTCGATGAACTCGTGGAGCCCCTGGTCCATGATGTCGTTGATGCTGCGGCTCCTCAGCGCCGCAAGCGTTGCCGCCGCCGTCTCGTGCGCGGCGTGCTTCTCGCCATAGGCCTTGGCGAGATAGCCGAGGTTGCTGACGATCTTGTCGTAGCTGTAGGCGAGCGAGCGCGGCATCCGGTCGTTGAGGATGAGATAGTCGGCGATGTTGGCCGACGAATAGTCCCCGTCATAGACCCAGCTATAGGAGCGGTGCGCCGAGACCGAGCGCAGGATCGATTCCCATTGCATGTTGTCGAGCGAGGAGCCGACCTTGGCGATGGCCGGCAGCAGCACGTAATATTTCACGTCGAGGATGCGGGCGGTGTTGTCCGCCTGCTCGATGAAGGTGCCGATGCGCGAGAAATTGTAGACGTCGTCGCGCAGCATCGTGCCGTGGAAGGCGCCGCGGATGAGGCCGGTGCAGCGCTTGATCATGCCGATCGCCTCCGGCATGTCGGCGGCGCGCACGCGCTTGGCGAGCGTGTTCTTCAGCTCGATCCAGCACTCGTTGGTCGCCTCCCAGGTCTCGCGCGTCAGCGCCGTGCGCACCATGCGGGCATTGTTGCGCGCCGCCTCGATGCAGGACATGACGCTCGACGGGTTGGCCCGGTCGCGCAGCAGGTAGTCGATGGCATCGGCGCCGGTCAGCGTGCCGTGCACGGCGTCGAAATCCTCGCGCACGCCGGCGCTTTGCAGCACGCCGTCCCAGTCCTCGTCGGAGGAGCCGGAGCGCGTCAGCGCCATGCGCAGGCCCGCGTCGATGAGGCGGGCGATGTTCTCGCCGCGCTCGATATAGCGGAACATCCAGTAGAGGCCGTTCGCAGTCCGTCCCAGCATCGGCTCAGTCCTCCAGAACCCAGGTGTCCTTCGTGCCGCCGCCCTGGCTGGAGTTGACCACCAGCGAGCCTTCCTTCAGCGCCACGCGGGTCAGCCCGCCGGGAATGATCTGCACCTTGTCGGAAACGAGCACATAGGGCCGAAGGTCGACGTGGCGGGGCGCGATGCCCTTGTTGACGAGGATCGGCACAGTGGAAAGCGAGAGCGTCGGCTGGGCGATGTAGTTGCCGGGCCGGCTCTTCAGCTTTTCCGCGAAGGCGGCGCGCTCCTTCTTCGAGGCGGTGGGGCCGACGAGCATGCCGTAGCCGCCCGAGCCGTGCACCTCCTTCACCACGAGCTCCTCAAGATGCTCCAGCACGTATTTCAGGCTGTCCTCCTCCGAGCAGCGCCAGGTCGGCACGTTTTCCAGCATGGCCTTGCGGCCCGTGTAGAACTCGACGATCTCCGGCATGTAGGAATAGATCGCCTTGTCGTCGGAAATGCCGGTGCCGGGGGCGTTGGCGATGGTGATGTTGCCGGCGCGGTAAACGTCCATGATGCCGGGAATGCCGAGCGCCGAATCCGGCCGGAAGGTGAGGGGGTCGAGGAAGTCGTCGTCGACGCGGCGGTAGAGCACGTCGATCGCCTCGTAGCCGCGGGTCGTGCGCATCTTCACCCGGCCGTCGACGACGCGAAGGTCCGAGCCCTCCACCAGCTCCACGCCCATCATGTCGGCGAGGAAGGCGTGCTCGTAATAGGCGGAATTGAAGATGCCGGGCGTCAGCACCGCGACGCGCGGCTTGCCCGAACAGCCGGGCGGGGCGAGCGAGGCAAGGCTCTGGCGCAGCAGCTTCGGGTAGTCCTCGACCGGGCGCACCTTGTTGATATGGAACAGCTCCGGGAACATCTGCATCATGGTTTCCCGGTTCTCCAGCATGTAGCTGACGCCGGAAGGCGTGCGGGCATTGTCCTCCAGCACGTAGAACTGGTCCTCGCCCGTGCGCACGATGTCGGTGCCGACGATGTGGGTATAGACGCCGCCCGGCGGCTTGAAGCCGATCATCTGCGGCAGGAAGGCTTCGTTGCGCTCGATCAGCTCGCGCGGGATGCGGCCCGCCTTGATGATCTCCTGCTTGTGGTAGATGTCGTCGAGGAAGGCGTTGAGGGCGATGACCCGCTGCTCGATACCCTGGGCGAGCTTGCGCCATTCTCGGCCGGAAATGATGCGGGGGATGATGTCGAAGGGGATGAGCTTTTCGGCGCTGTCGGCGTGTCCGTAGACCGCGAAGGTGATGCCGGTTTTTCGAAAGAGGTTCTCGGCGTCCCTCGACTTGGCGATCAGGCGCGCCCGATCCTGTGTTTCGTACCACTCGTGATAGGTCTGGTAGGGTTGCCGCGGACCGGAGCCCGCATTCATCATTTCGTCAAATGCCAAAGGCGTGTTCCCCATTTTTCGTCATTTGAGTACAACGCCTCGGGCAATGCAAGAACCATGCTCCATGAGCGTTCAATAAATTTCACACCGCTTTGGAGGCGTTGGCGCGGGCTTTTGCAGCGGGCTGCCGCGTCCGTGGGCATATGCCTGAAAAGGCATCGGACCGCTTTTCCTTGAACCTAAGCATCAAGGAAATTCCTTTGACCCCTGCGGCCGCTCCGCCTATCGCTCCCGCACCGATTGTCCTCCTCCGGAAGCTCCATGACCCTCGATCGCCTGGCCCCGGCCATCTTCGTCCTGCTCTGGTCGACCGGCTGGGTCGTCGCCAAGTTCGGCGCCATCGTCTCCGAGCCGCTGACCTTCCTTTCCATCCGCTATCTCACGGCGGCGGTGCTCTTTGGAGGATTGTGTCTCGCCTCCGGAGTTTCCTGGCCGCGCGCCGGGCGCACCGTGCTCCATGCGCTCGTCTCCGGCGCCTTCCTGCACGGGCTCTATCTCGGCGCGGTCTGGTGGGCGATCGGCGAGGGCGTGCCGGCGGCGCTCTCCTCCATCATCGCCGCGCTCCAGCCGCTGATGACGGCGCTTGCCGCGCCCTTCGTCATCGGCGAGCGGCTGAGCCTGCGGCAGAAACTCGGGCTCGGGCTCGGCTTCCTCGGGGTGCTGCTCGCCGTGCTGCCGAAGTTCTTCGGCGCGGGGGCGGCGGAGATGCCGGCCTTCGCCATCGTCGTCAACATGCTGGGCATGGCCGCCGTGACCTACGGCACGATCTACCAGAAGCAGCACCTGCAGAAGGGCGATATCCGCGCCATCGCCACCCTGCAATATATCGGCGCGCTCGTCGTCACCTTCCCCTTCGCGCTGGGGCTGGAAAGCCTGCATGTCGATTTCGGCCTTGCCTTCCTTGCGCTGCTCGCCTGGTCGGTGCTCGGCATATCGATGGGGGCGATCCTGCTGCTGCTCTACCTCATCCGCCGCGGGCAGGTCTCGCGCGCCGCCTCGCTCATCTACCTCGTCCCGCCCATCGCCGCCCTGCAGGCCGCCGCCATCTTCGGCGAGGAACTGACGGTGCCGATGGTCCTCGGCACGGCGATCGTGGTGGCCGGGGTGTACCTCACCAACCGCAAGGACGTCGCGCCGGCGGAGTAGTTGGCGCTCGGTGGGTGTGGCTGGATCCTCGGGTCAAGCCCGAGGATGACGGAGGAGAGGAGAGGATGTCCGCCCGTCAAGCCATGCAGCATGCGGCACCGTTGCCCGTGAACCTGCAAACCTCTCTTTCGTCATCCTCGGGCTTGACCCGAGGATCCAGCCACACCCGCAACGGCAATGGCACAAACGAAAACGGCGGGCCGAAGCCCGCCGTTTCCTTATCCATGATGCGTCGGCTCACGCCTGTTCGCGGCGCTGGCCTTCCGCGCGGCGCGGCTTGCCGCGGTGCTGCGGGCGGCCCTGGCCGTTGCCGCCGCCGTGGTTGCGGTTCTGGCGCTCGCCCTGCTTCTGCGGCGGGCGGCCGCCCGGGCGCTTGGCGCCGCCGGCTTCGGCCTGTGCACCGTCGCCGAAGGGCTGGCGCTGCGGACGCTGTGCGGCGCGGCTGTTGCCGGAGCGCTGGCCGCCACGGCCCTTGCGCGACTTGCCGCCGGGGCCGGCGGTCACGACCGCCGGAGGCTCGCCGCTGGCGACGGTGATCTGGATGCCCATCAGCTTTTCGATGTCGCGCAAGAGGTGCGCCTCGTCCGGCGTGCAGAAGGCGATAGCGATGCCGTCGCGGCCGTTGCGGGCCGTGCGGCCGATGCGGTGGACATAGGCGTCCGGCACTTCCGGCAGGTCGTAGTTGTAGACGTGGGTGACGCCGGGAATGTCGATGCCGCGGGCGGCGACGTCGGTGGCCACGAGCACGCGGATCTCGCCGTCCCGGAAGGCCTTGAGGGCGCGCTCGCGCTGGCCCTGGCTCTTGTTGCCGTGGATCGAGGCGGCCTTGAAGCCGATGTGGTCGAGGTGCTTCATCAGCTTCTCGGCGCCGTGCTTGGTGCGCGAGAAGACGAGCGACAGACCGTCCGGGTTTTCCGAAAGCGTCTTGCGCAGGATCTGCGCCTTCTGGTCCTTGCCGGGAACGTGGTGGACATACTGCTCCACCTTGTCGGCGGCCTTGCCGGGCGGGGTGACTTCCACCTTCTTCGGGTTGACGAGATACTCGCCGGCAAGTTCGGAGATCAGCTTGGGCATGGTGGCCGAGAAGAGCAGCGTCTGGCGGTTCTTCGGCACCATCTTGGAAATCTTGCGCAGGTCGTGGATGAAGCCGAGGTCGAGCATCTGGTCGGCCTCGTCGAGCACGAGGTAGCGGGCCTGCGTCAGCGTCACGGCCTTGCGGGCGACGAGGTCGAGCAGGCGGCCGGGGGTGGCGACGAGGATGTCGGTGCCGCGGTTGAGCATTTCCGACTGCTTGTTGATGGAGGCGCCGCCGACGACGGTGACGACGCGCAGCGGCGTCTTCTTCACGAAGTCGCGCAGGTTGTCGGCGATCTGGTTCACGAGTTCGCGGGTGGGGGCGAGGATGAGGGCGCGGATGTTGCGCGGGTCGGGGCGGCGGGCCTCTTCCAGAAGCTTCTCGATCATCGGCAGGCCGAAGGCGGCCGTCTTGCCGGTGCCGGTCTGGGCAAGGCCGATCAGGTCCGAGCCTTCGAGGACGAGGGGAATGGCTTTTTCCTGGATCGGGGTCGCTTTTTCGAAGCCGAGCGCGGAAAGGGTGGCGACGATGGTCTTCGAGAGGCCGAGGTCGTGGAAAGTGGTCAAGTCAAATACCTTTCGGGGCGCCAAACGCGATTGCCCGGAACGCACCATGCGCTTCCGGTTTCGTCTGGCGTCAAGAACCCCGCGTGAATTGGGAACTTGTGGGTTGGGTTGGCTATCGTCTGCGCAGTCATCCGCAAATGGGAGGCGGATCGTTCTCTTGCGCTTGTCCTTCTTAGCATCCCGGTTCAGGGAAATCGCTGGGCTCGCTCACGCGGCGGCCGAAGGGCGACGCTTGCCGCTCATGTCGTTGTTTTGCGGCCAAAAGTCAAGCGCTACTTTCGCAGGTGCGAAACGGCGGGCCCGACGGGGAACATGAATTGGGCCGCAGCGTTGGGCCGATACGCATCCTGCCACAATCCTGTCGGATGCTGTCACGGCAGCTCCGCTGCTATCCACGAACCTCGCTACGGGAGTGAAAAATGACCGCTACGACTTGGATTCTCGCCGCCGACGGCAACCAGGCCCGCCTGCTCAAGGGGGTGAACCTGATGAAGGATGGCCAGCAGAGCCCGGAGCAGGAGGTTTTTCGCTGGGAGCCGAAGAAGGTGCAGGACATCATGGCCGACAAGCCCGGCCGCAGTCATTCCTCCGTCGGTCCCGGCCGGTCCGCCATGGAATATTCGAGCGATCCCGTGCGGGAGGAGCAGCAGAAGTTCACCGCGGAAGTCGCCAGCCGCCTCGATGACTACGCCGCCGAGGGCGCCTTCGACCGGCTCGTGGTCTGCGCCGCGCCGCAGACGCTGGGCGACCTGCGCAACAAGCTCTCCGAAAAGACCCGGACGCTGACGACGGCCGAGATCGACAAGAACTTCTCCAACCTGCCGACGGACAAGCTGATCTCCTCCGTCCGCTCGATCATGTTCGACGCCTAGAGCATCCTGCGTCCGGATGGAACCATCCGGGCGCAGGGAACTCTAGAAGTCGGTCGGGACGCCGCCCTCTTCCTTGCGCCGGGCGACGAACGCGTCCAGTTCGTCCTCGATCGCCGGGTCGAGCGGCGGCCTCTCGTAGGCGTCGAGCTTTTCCCTGAAGATGCGGTTGGCGTGGTCGTAGGTGGTGGGCCGGCCTGCCTCCGTCCATGTCTCGAAATTGCGCCAGTCGGAGAGGATCGGCGAATAGAACGCCGTCTCGTAGCGGGCGAGCGTGTGCGGCGTGCCGAAGAAATGCCCGCCCGGGCCGACGTCGCGCACGGCATCGAGGCCGAGCGCATCCGCGCTGACGTCGAGCGGCGTCAGGTATTCCGCCACCATCTGCAGCATGTCGACGTCGAGGATGAACTTCTCGAAGGAGGCCGTCAGCCCGCCCTCGCTCCAGCCGGCCGAGTGCATGATGAAATTGCCGCCGCCCTGCGTCAGCGCCCAGAGCGAGAAGGCCGATTCGTAGGCGGCCTGCGCATCCAGCGTGTTGGAGGCGTTGGTGTTCGAGGTGCGGTAGGGGATGTTGTACTTGCGGGCAAGCTGGCCGCCGGCGATCACCGCTTTCATGTATTCCGGCGTGCCGAAGGCGGGCGCGCCCGTCTTCATGTCGACGTTCGAGGTGAAGCCGCCATACATGACCGGCGCGCCTTTCCTGACCATCTGCGTGAAGGCGATGCCGGCGAGCGCCTCGGCGTTCTGCTGCACGAGCGCGCCGGCGATCGTCACCGGCGCCATGGCGCCGGCCAGCGTGAAGGGCGTGACGACCACCACCTGGTTGCGCGACGACATCTCGATGATGCCCTGCAGCATCGGCCCGTCGAGACGCAGCGGCGATGAGGTGTTGATGATGGTGAAGAGCGAGGGCTCGCGCTCCATCTCCTCCATGGAGATGCCGCGGCCGATGCGGGCGATCTCGATGCCGTCGAGGTTGCGCTGCCGGCCGAGCGAATAGACGTGGAAGACCTTGTCCGTCAGCTTCACCGTGTCCGACAGGCAGTCGAGATGGCGGACGGAGGCGTGGATGTCGACCGGCTCGACGGGATAGCCGCCCGTCGTGTGGATGATGTCGTAGGACTGGGCGAGCTTGACGAGCTTGCGGAAGTCCTCCTGGTTGCCGGCGCGCCGGCCGCCCTCGCGGTCCGCCACGAAGGGCGCGGAGGCAACCTGCGCGAAGACGAGGTTGTTGCCGCCGATCTCGACGTTCCGCAGCGGGTTGCGGGCATGCATGGTGAAGGAAGAGGGGACAGAGGCCATCATCTCCATGACGAGGCCGCGGTCGAAGCGCACGCGGTCCGTGCCGGGCGTCACCTCGGCGCCGGCCGCCTTCATGCGCTCGCGCGCCTCCGGCAGGATGATGTCCATGCCGATCTCTTCGAGGATCGTCAGCGAGGCCTCGTGCACGGCCTCCAGCGCATCCTCGGAGAGGACGGCGGATTTCGCGGTCGTGTTGACGAGGTTGAGGTATTTCGTGGCGGCGGGGGGTCGGCGGGTCCGTTCGGCGCTGCGTCCGCCGCTTCGCCGGCGCCGCTCGACGGGCGGATCGCCTGCCGCCGTCTCCGGTTGTTCGAGGTGATTTTCGAGCTTGATCACGTCACCCATGCAGCGCAGCCCCGGTCGGTTTGCCTCTCCGCCTTGTCGCATATCCCGGGCCGCGATGCCCCCGCCATTTGCGACAGCGAAGTGCCCTCGTGGATAAGGCGGGGCCGGCTGCCCCGACCTTTGGCAACGATCGGTTAACCATCCGTTCAAGGATTGGTGATACTCCCCGAGTGGTACGAAACCCTTCTTCCTTGCCGCTTCGGGAGCGCCAGGCGTGGCTGAAACTCAGGACGAATTGCTGGTGGCGGCCTGCGCGCGCGTTCGCGAACACCCGCATCCGGCGTACGTCAAGAGCAGCGAACTGCGTTATCTCGCCGTCAACGAGGCCTATGCGCGCCTGTTCGGCCAGGCCCCGGACGCGATGATCGGCCTGCGCAGCGACGAGATGGCGGAAGTGCGCGGCCACGGCGACCGCGACGATCCCGAGCGCCGCTGCCTGATCTTCGGCAATCCCGAGCGCGCCCGCTATGTGCATCCTTTCGGCGGCGGCAGTTTCGACATCGCGCTGAGGCGCGAACGCATCTCGCCGGCGCTTTCCATCCTCGTCGGCCTCTTCACGCCCTCGGCCGACGCGCTTGCGACGACGGTGCGCAGCGCTGCGAACGGCAACGGCGGATCGCCGCTGCCGGCGGACGCTCCGGTGCCCGAGTTCTCCGCCGATCCGGTCCGGGGCGCGCTCGACGCGCTCGGCGCGGGCGTCGCCGTCTTCGGCGCCGACAACCGCCTGACCTATGCCAACCGCAGCATGCGGGAATTCTACCGCGTCCTCGTCGGCGATGCCGCGGACGGCGCCGTGCCGCTCGCCACGCTCACCGGGGCCCTGCACGATCTGGAGATGGGCCGGAGGCCTGCGGAGGAGCGCGAGCGCTGGCTCGCCGCCCGGCTCGCCAGCTACGACCTGCCGCTCTATGAATCCGTCGCCCGCCTTGCCGGCGGCTGGACGCACCTCGTCACCCAGCGCCGGCCGGACGGCACGCTTGTCGCCCTGCGCTTCGACGTGACGGCGCAGAAGGAGAGCGAAGGTCGCCTGAAGCAGCATTCGCAGGAGATCAGCCTCTACCGCGCACTGCTCGACGAACTGCCCGTCGCCAGCTTCATGCGCGACGAGAGCCAGCGCATGATCTTCGCCAACCGCGCCTATGTCGAGCTGACGGGCCGGCAGCCGGAGGAGCTTGTCGGCCTCACCACGCTGGAAATGTTCCCCGATCAGGGCGAGGCGTTCTACGAGCAGAACCAGTTCGTGCTCGATACCGGCGAACTGCTGGAAGCGGAGACGGAATACAGGCGCGCGGACGGTTCCGTGCTGCCGACGATCTCGCGGCTCTACCGCGTCACCACGCTCGACGAGAAGAGCTACCTCATCGGTTCCATCACCAACACGACGGTGCTGAAGAACCGCGAGAAGCAGTTGATCGAGGCCCAGCGCCAGGCGGAAGCCGCGCGCTCGGACCTTGCCAGCGTCGTGGAATCGCTGCCGGTCGGCATCGTCGTGGTGGACGAGGCCGGCGTCATCGAGCTGGTCAACGGCGCCTTCGAGGACCTGTGGGACGGCGCGCTGCCGTCGCTGAAGGGGCGTCCGCTCGGCGAACTTCTGCATTTCCAGCGGGGGCAGGGCGGCCAGTGCGAGGGCGGCGGCTGCGGGGTCTGCGAGGAAAGCCACGAGCAGGCCCTCCGGGACATCCGTTCGGGCCTGCGCCCGGTGCGGGAGATCGCCTATGCGAACGGCCGCACGGTCATCGAATCGGGCAGCGTGATCTCCGGCGGGCGCTGCCTGCTCACCTATATCGACATCACCGAACGGCGCGAGCGCGAGCGCGAGGTGCTGGCGACGCGCAGCGCCCTCGAAGAGGTCGGCAGCCTCGTCAAGGATGCCGTCTCCTCCATGAGCCAGGGGCTGCTGATCATCGAGGGCGAGACGGTGGTGCTCTCCAACGAGGCCCTTTCCACCATGATCGCCATGCCGCAGGAGCTTCTGCAGCCCGGCGCGCTGGTCGCCGACGTGCTGCAGAGCTGCATCGACCGCAAGATCGCCGGTTTCGTCGGCGAGGAGCCGGTGGACGCGAGCGAGTTCGGCAAGATCCTCTTCACCGGCAAGCCGGCCTCGCTGACGGTCTTCAGTGGCTACCAGCGCTGGCTGCGCCTCGACGTGACGCCGACGAGCCGCGGCCGCTCCGTCATGGTCTTTTCCGACATCACCGACCTGAAAAGCCGCGAGGACGAACTGCGCCGCCTCGTCACCCGCGCCGAGACGGCCGACAAGGCGAAATCGGAATTCCTGGCCAATATGAGCCACGAGATCCGCACGCCCATGAACGGCGTGCTCGGCATGGCCGAGCTGCTTGCCAAGTCCAATCTCGACACGCGGCAGAAGACGTTCATCGACATCATGGTGAAGTCCGGCAACGCGCTCCTGACGATCATCAACGACATCCTCGACTTCTCCAAGATCGACGCCGGCCAGATGACGCTGCGCAACGCCGCCTTCAACCCGGTCGAGGCGATCGAGGACGTGGCGACGCTGCTCTCGGCCAAGGCCGCCGAGAAGGACATCGAGCTCGTCGTGCGGGGAGCCGCCGACATGCCGGCGGCGGTGATGGGCGATGCGGGACGCTTCCGCCAGATCGTCACCAATCTCGTCGGCAATGCGGTGAAGTTCACCGACCACGGCCATGTGCTGATCGACCTTGCCTCCAGGACCACGGAAAGCGGCGTCGAGATCGTGATCCGGGTGGAGGATACGGGTGCGGGCATTCCCGCCGAGAAGATGGATTCGATCTTCGAGAAGTTCTCGCAGGTCGACAGCTCCTCCACGCGCCGGCACGAGGGCACCGGGCTCGGCCTTGCGATCACGGAAGGGCTGGCACGCCTTTTCGGCGGCACGCTGGAGGCGGCGAGCGAGGTGGGCAAGGGCTCGGTCTTCACCGTGCGCCTGCCGATGGCCCTTGCCGTCGTCTCGCTTCCCGCCCGCATCGTGCCGGCAAGGGCGCCGGGCGCGCGCATCCTCGTCGTCGACGAGCACGCGCTGTCGCGCAAGGCGGCGCACGACATGCTGCTCGACTGGGGTTTCGACGCGACGGCGGTGAGCTCCGAGGGCGAGGCGCTCGCCGTGCTGGCGGCGGCCGGCGACATGGGCGTCTCGGTCGATGCGGTCGTGCTCGACTACCGGCCGGAGCATTCGCCCGCCTTCCTCGGTGCGCTGCGCGCAAGCCCCGTGACGGCCGGCGTTTCCGTCGTCGTGCTGACCTCCATGAACCTTCCGGCCGAAGATCCGCTGCTCACCTCGCCGGATATCCAGGCCCATCTCATGAAGCCGGTCCGGGCCGATCTCCTGCGCGAGACGGTCACCGAAGTGCTGCGCGCGGCGCGCGGCGCCAGGCCGGCGGAAGCCGAGAGCGCCGCCAAGATCCTGCCGCTGCGGCCGGGCGCCGCCCTCCCGGAGGCTGCCGTGCCGGACGGCGAGGTGCTGGACGTGCTGGTCGCGGAGGACAACGAGGTCAACCAGATCCTCTTCACCCAGATGCTGATGGCCGCGGGCGTTCGCTTCCGGCTGGTCGGCAACGGGCAGGAGGCGGTCGAGGCCTTCCGCACCGGCCGGCCCGGCATGATCCTCATGGACCTTTCCATGCCGGTGATGAACGGGCTGCAGGCGAGCCGGGCGATCCGCGAGATGGAGAGCGGCACCGGGCGGCGCGTGCCCATCGTCGCCGTCACCGCCCATGTGCTCGAAGGCGACCGCGAGGAATGCCTCGCCGCCGGCATGGACGACTACCTGACGAAGCCGATCAGTATCGAGAAGCTGGAAGAAAAGCTCGATCGCTGGCTGAAGCGCACCGGCCCGCAGGCGGCCGGCGGCACGCTCCACTGAGCGTTCAGGCGGCCGGCTTTTCCCCGCACAGCATTTCGCGCTTTCCGGCAAAGCCGGGGCGCCGCTCCACGGCAAAGCCCGCGCCCGCAAGGTTGCGCCGCACGAAGCCGGCCGCGGCATAGGTGCCGAACCGCCCGCCGGGGACGGTGAGGCGGAAGACTTCCGCCATCAGTTCCGCCGACCACATGTCCGGATTGCGCGACGGCGCGAAGCCGTCGAGATACCAGGCGTCGAAGGGCGTCTTTTCCCGGCCGAGGCTTTCCAGTGCCGCGCCGACGACGACGGTGAGGCGGACGCCCGGTTCAAGTTCGATCTCCACGCGGCCCTCCGGCGCATCCGGCCATTCTTCGGTGAGGAGGGCGCGCTCGCGCTCGATCTCCGGCCAGTGGGAAAGCGCCCGGGCGATATCGCCCCGCGCCATCGGAAAACGCTCGAAGGAGGTGAAGGAGAGGCTGGCGCCCGCCGGTGCGCTTTCGCGCCATTGCCGCCAGGTCTCGCAGAAATTGAGGCCGGTGCCGAAGCCGAGCTCGCCGATGCGGAAAGGCCCTGGATGCTGCCAGCGCTGCGGCAGGCCGTTGCCCGCAAGGAAGACATGGCCGCATTCCAGCCGGCCGTCGCTGCGACAATAAAAGTGATCGTCAAAGGCGCGGGAATAGGGCATATCGCCCTCGTGCCAGTCGAGGACCGCGTCGGTCCGGCGTTCGTTTTCGGGATCGTGGTCAGCCATGGCAGTAGCCGATAATCGCGGTAAGCCGGCCGGTCAACCGGCCGTGGACCTCATCGTCGCCGGCGGCGGCGTCATGGGCCTGTGGACCGCGCTCTTCGCCGCCCGCAAGGGGCTTTCCGTCCGGCTCGTCGAGCGCAGGGCCATCGGCGCGGGCGCGAGCGGCGGCATGCTGGGCGCGCTGATGCCGCATCTTCCCGATCGCTGGAACGCCAAGAAGGCCTTCCAGTTCGCGTCCCTCGTCTCGCTGGAGGCGGAGGTTGTTGCGCTGGAGGCCGAGACGGGCCTTTCGGCCGGCTATCGCCGCTCCGGCCGCCTCATTCCGCTGCCGAAGCCGCATAACCGCGACATCGCGCTCGGCCACGCCCGCGATGCATTGGACGTCTGGACGATGCCGGACCGCGCCTTCGCCTTCGAGGTGCTGGATGCCGCGCCCGTCCCCGGCTGGCCGGATGCCGCCGCGATGGGCTGCGGCCTCGTCCACGACCATCTTTCCGCGCGGATTTCGCCGCGCGCATTGCTTGCCGCGCTCCGCGCCGCGCTCGACCGCCTGCCGAATGCGACCGTCGAGGAGGGCAACGGCCTTGCCGGCCTTGATCCGGCGGCCGGTCTCGCGCGTCTCGACGACGGCGGCGTGCTTGCCTTCGGCCATTGCGTGCTGGCGGCGGGCGTCGAGACCTTCGGGCTGCTTGTGCCGCTGAACCCGCCGCTTGCAAAGCCGGTCGGTTCTGCGGTGAAGGGGCAGGCGGCGCTGCTGCGGGCGGCGATCGACCCGGCGCTGCCGGTGATCTTTGCCGACGGGCTCTACATCGTTCCGCACGAGGACGGCATCGTCGCTGTTGGCAGCACGAGCGAGAACAGCTTCGCCGATCCGGTGGGCACGGACGATCTCCTCGAAACCCTGCTTGAGAAGGCGCGGCAGATGGCGCCGGTGCTGGCGGATACGCCGGTCGTCGAGCGCTGGGCGGGCCTGCGTCCCAAGGCCATCGGCCGCGAGCCGATGGTGGGCCGCCACCCCGATCATCCGGCCGTCAGCCTGATGACGGGCGGGTTCAAGGTGAGCTTCGGCCTTGCCCATGCGCTCGCCCGCGCGGTGCTGGACGAAATGGAGGGCGGCACGCCCGGCGTGCCGCCCTCTTTCACCGTCGCGGCCCATTTCGAGGAAGCGGGCCGGCTTTGATACCGGGTCACATCCAGTAGGGCGGAACGCCGTAATAGTCGCTGATGACCTTGCCGTTGCGGCGGTTCCACTCGTATTCCGCATCGCTCTCGTAATGCGGGGCGTTTTCCACCTGCTCCTTCGTGACGTCGACGCGATAGCCGCCGAGGCCTTCGTCGTAGTTGAGCTTGGCCCAGGGCAGCGGATAGTGGTCCTGGCCGAGGCCGAGGAAGCCGCCGAAGGAGAGGACGGCATAGGAGACGCGGCCGCTGCGCTTGTCGAGAATCAGCCGTTCGACCGAGCCGATATGCTTGCCATCCGCGCCGTAGACGCTGGTGCCTTCGACCTTGTCGCTGGCGATGAGATCCTGGGTTTCGCGAATGTTTGCGTCCTGCATGACCATAGGTGTTTCTCCTCGGTTGTAATGGACAGGAAACGGCGGGAGGGGCTATTGGTTCCCCTGCATGGCGTTCCGCAACGGCTTTCCGGCCGGAAAAGCCGCGGGTTGCGCCCCCTTTTCGAGGTGATCGAATGAGCGAGAAGACCTATCCGCGCGACCTGATCGGTTACGGCCGCACCCCCCCGAAAGTCCGCTGGCCGGGCGATGCCAATATCGCCGTGCAGTTCGTGGTGAACTACGAGGAGGGCGGCGAGAGCTGCATCCTCGACGGGGACGCGGCCTCCGAATGCCTGCTGTCGGAAATCGTCGGCGCGCAGCCCTGGCACGGCCAGCGCAACCTCAACATGGAATCGATCTACGAATACGGCTCGCGCGCCGGCTTCTGGCGCCTGCACCGGCTGTTCACCAGCCGCAACGTCACCACGACGGTCTACGGCGTGACGCTCGCCATGGCGCGCAACCCCGAGGCCGTCGCCGCGATGAAGGAAGCCGGCTGGGAAATCGCCAGCCACGGCTACCGCTGGCTGGAATACAAGGACTATTCGGAGGACAAGGAGCGCGAGCACATCCGCGAGGCCGTGCGCCTGCACAAGGAGCTGACCGGCTCGCACCCGCTCGGCATGTACCAGGGCAAGCCCTCGGACAACACGCTGCGGCTCGTCATGGAGGAGGGCGGCTTCGTCTATTCCTCCGATTCCTATGCCGACGACCTGCCGTACTGGGTTCCCGGCCTCGACGGCGAGCCCTTCCTCATCATCCCCTATACGCTCGAAACGAACGACATGCGTTTCGCCACCCCGCAGGGCTTCAATGCCGGCGACCAGTTCTTCAACTACCTGAAGGACGCCTTCGACGTGCTCTATCAGGAAGGTGCGGAAGGCAGCCCGAAGATGATGAACATCGGTCTGCATTGCCGCCTCGTCGGCCGCCCGGGCCGCGCCGCCGCGCTCGCCCGCTTCGTCGACTATGTGTTGGGCCATGAGAAGGTGTGGATCCCGCGCCGCATCGACATCGCCCGCCACTGGATCGAGAACCACCATCCGTCGAAGGCGAAGGGCGCATGATCGACCGCAGCGATTTCCTCGCCCGCTTCGGCGGCGTCTTCGAGCATTCGCCCTTCATCGCCGAACGGGCGCTCGATGCGGGCGCCGTATCCGAGCCGCTGACGGCGGCGGGCGTGCATGCCGCGCTTGCCGACGCCTTCCGGGCGGCAAGCCATGCGGAACAGCTCGGCGTGCTGCGCGCGCACCCGGACCTTGCCGGGAAGCTGGCGATTGCCGGCGAACTGACGGAGGACAGCCGCAAGGAACAGGCGGGCGCCGGCCTCGACCGCCTGACGCCGGCCGAACATGTCCGCTTTACCGCGCTCAACACCTCCTATACGGAGAAATTCGGCTTTCCCTTCATCATCGCGGTGAAGGGCCTTGGCAAGGACGACATCCTCGCCGCCTTCGAAACGCGCATCGGCAACAGCGCCGAGGTGGAGTTCGAGACGGCGAAGAACCAGGTGGAGCGCATCGCGCTCCTCAGATTGAATGCTCTGCTCCCCGGAGATTGAAAATGCCTGAACACCAACGACCGCCCTTCCTCTCCCCGGGAGGGCTGTCCGATGGCTGAAATACTGAAGATCCAGCCCCTGACCCGCGACGCCTTCGCCCCGTTCGGCGAGGTGATCGAGACCGATCCTTCCGCCATGCGCTACATCAACGGCGGCACGACGGAGCGCTACCATGCGCTTGCCGAGGCCGAGGCCACCGGCGAGGATGCGCGCGTCATCATCAACATCTTCCGCGGCAGCCCGCGCACCTTCCCCTATGCCGTCGACATGATGGAGCGCCATCCCTTCGGCAGCCAGAGCTTCTCGCCCATCGACAACCGGCCGTGGCTGGTCGTCGTGGCCGAGGACGAGGGCGGCAGGCCCGGACGGCCGAAGGTCTTCCGCGCCGGCGGGCGGCAGGGCGTCAACTATCGCCGCAACGTCTGGCACCATCCGCTGATGACGGTCGGCGCGGTCAGCGACTTCCTCGTCGTCGACCGCCTCGGCAAGGGCGTGAACCTCGTGGAATATTCCTACGAGACGCCCTTCGTCATCGAGGCGCCGTAAGCGGGGCTTTCAAAGCCCCGCCTTCATCAGCCGGCCGGCCACATAGGTCTCGCGCACCGCGCGGTCGTCGCCGAGCGTCTGGAGCAGGAAGAGCTCGTCCGTGAGCGAGCGCGTCACCTCCATCTTCAGCGCCATGGCGGGCGTCGCGCCCGCGTCGAGCACGACGAAGTCGGCATCCGTGCCGGGCTCCAGCGTGCCGATGCGGTCGGAAAGCGACAGCGCCTCGGCATTGCCGAGCGTCATGTGGTAGAAGCTCTCGAACGGGTTCAGCCGCTCGCCCAGCAATTGCTGGATCTTGTAGGCCTCGTCCATCGTCTTCAGCATGGAATAGCTGGTGCCGCCGCCGACATCGGTGGCGACGGCGACGCGCACCGGCCTTTCCCGCCGCGACAGGCTTTTGAGCGGGAAGAGGCCGGAGCCGAGGAAGAGGTTGGAGGTCGGGCAATGCACCGCGACGGCCCCTGCCTCGCTCATCGCGTCCGCCTCGCGCTCGGAGAGGTGGATGCAATGGCCGAACAGGCTCTTCGGCCCGAGCAGGCCGTACCGCGCATAGACATCCGTATAGTCGACGGCCTCCGGATAGAGTTCGCTCGTGAAGCGGATCTCGTCGTGGTTCTCGGAAAGGTGCGTCTGGATGTGGAGGTCCGGGAATTCGCGGGCGAGCGCGGCCGTCATCTCCATCTGCGCGGGCGTCGAGGTGATGGCGAAGCGCGGGGTGATGGCGACATGGTTGCGGCCCTTGCCGTGCCATTCGGCAATCACCGCGCGCGTCTCGTCATAGCCCGTCTCGGGCGTGTCCAGCAGGCCCTGCGGGGCGTTGCGGTCCATCATCACCTTGCCGCCGACCATGCGCATGCCGCGCTTGAGGGCTTCGGCAAAATAGGCGTCGGCCGAAGCCTTGTGGACCGAACAATAGGCGACGGCGGTCGTCGTGCCGTGGCGGATCATCTCGTCGTAGAAATGGCGGGCGATGCGGGCGGCGTGTGCGCTCTCGACGAAGCGGCATTCCTCCGGGAACGTGTAGGTGTTCAGCCATTCGAGGAGGTTGGCGGCATAGGAGCCGATCACCTGCATCTGCGGGAAATGCGCATGCGTATCGATGAGGCCGGGCAGGATGAGATGCGGCCGGTGGTCGATCTCCTCCGTATCGGCGGCCGCCATGGCGCGCACGGCCGCATAGGGGCCGGCATCCACGATCATCCCGTCCTCGATCAGCAGGCCGCCGTCCTCCGCGTAGCGATAGCTCGCCGTGTCGTCGATGGCTTCAGGGCGGCGCAGGAAGGAGAGCAGGCGTCCGCGGACAAGGGTTTGGGTCATGACGGTCGGCTTCCTTCTGCGAGGGTTTCGATGGGGCTCTCTTCAGCGGCGGACAGCACCTTACCAGCAGATAGATCGCGCGGGCGGGCGGAGCAACCTCTTGTCGCCGCGCGCTCATGCCTCCTGCGGCAGCGCGGTGAGGATCCAGTCGCGGAAGGCGCGAATCTTCGGGATGCCGCGGCGGTTCTGCGGATAGGCGAGCCAGTAGTCGCGGCCGTCGTTGCAGGTGAGGTCGAAGGGCTGGAAGAGCTGGCCGGCCGCGACTTCCGCGCGGAAATGGCCGGGGTTGAGGATGGCGACGCCCTGGCCGGCGATGGCGATCTGCGCGTCGATGGTCTGCGTGCCGAGCTCGTTCGGCGGATAGCGCTCGAGGTCGGGATCGTCGATGCCCGCGGCGGAGAACCATGTGCGCCACCAGATGTCCCGCGCGCTGACGATGGGCAGCTTGAGGAGGTCGGCGGGCGCCTTCACCCCGCCGATGCTTTCCGAGAGCGCCGGGCTCAGCATGGGCGTGAAATTCATGCGCATGACGCGGTGGCATTCGAGGCCCGGCCAGTCGCCCTTGCCCCAGCGGATCGCGACATCCGCCTCGTCCTTGGCGAAGTCGATCACGTCCTGCGAGGTGGAAAGCCGCACGGCGACATTGGGGTGGCGAAGCTGGAAATCGCCGAGGGTGCGGCTCAGCCATTGCAGGGCGAAGGTCGGCGTCGAATGAATGTGCAGTTTCTGCTCGCTCGCCCCGCGCAGGTCCGCGATCGCCTCGGCGAGCTTGCCGAGCCCCTCGGCAACCTTCGGCAGCAGGCGCTCGCCCGCCTCGCTGAGCACGACCTGCCGCGGCTGGCGCAGGAACAGCGTTTCGCCCAGCGTCTCCTCCAGAAGCTTGACCTGGTAGCTGACGGCCGTCTGCGTCATGCCCAGCTCGTCGCCGGCGCGGGTGAAGCTGCCGTGCCGCGCGGCAGCCTCGAAGACGCGGAGCGCATTGAGCGGGAGGTTGCGCGACATCTTCAAGGCCAAGTTCTCTTTATGGATGCAGACGAAGGTTCGATTGGAATTCCATCATTTTCCGGCGCATCGTGCAAGCAATGGATAGGATTTTCGAGGCTCTGTCATGACCTGCATCGCCGAACACGCCGTATTCGAGGCGCCCGCAACCCGCCGTGAGCACTTCTGGCACAAGCTCTTCCTGCTTCTGACGCGGCGCCGGACGCGCCGGCTGCCGCCGCTCGATCCGCAGGCGCTTTCCGATCATCTCAAGCGCGACCTCGGCTTCCTCGATGGCCGCAGCCGGCGCTAGCCCTTCTGCCGCCAGGCGGCGAAGGCGAGGAGGAGTTCGGCGGCGGTCATGGCGGCGATGACTTCCGGCCGCTTGTCGCCCGCCGCCGTGCCGCCGATGGGCAGCACCAGCCGGCCGGCCGCCGCGCGGCCCGGGCCTTCCGCGTCGAGATACCTGAGGAATGCGGCGCGCTTGGCCGCTGAGCCGATCATGCCGACATAGGCAAGGTCGGTGCGCATCAGCGCCGCCCGCCCGATGCGGAAATCGTAAGCATGGTCGTGCGTGACGATGACGACGGCCGCGCCCGCCGGGATATCGGCGACCAGGGTGGCGGGCAGGGTCTCCAGCCGGTGATGCACCTCGGAGGTCAGCAGGTCGAGTTCGCTTTCCCGCGCCTCTACCACGAAGACCTTGAGCGGCAGCGGCGTCAGCGCATCGGCGAGCGCCCGGCCGATATGGCCCGCGCCGAAGATCCAGACCTGCGGCTTCTGCCGCTCTTCCTCGGCCAGACGCTCCGTGAGCGCCTTGCGCGCCGCCTCGTCGGCGAAGGTGAAGGAAAGCTCCACCACTCCGCCGTTGTCGGGGCTGAGCGGAATGGCAAGCCGCGCCTCCCCGCCGGCATCGCCCAGCATCTTGCGGGCGTTCTCGATTGCCGCATGCTCCAGCGCGCCGCCGCCGACCGTGCCGTGGATATCCGTCGGCGCGACCAGCATGAATGCGCCCTCGTCGCGCGGCGCGGAGCCTTTGACCGCGGCGACCTCGACGATGACGACGCGGTGTTCGCGGGCGAGGAACCCTTCGAGGCTGTCCTGCAGGAAGTTCATCGCGGCCTACTGGGCGGTCCAGCCGCCGTCGACGGAGATATGGGTGCCGTTGATCGATTTCGCCGCGTCCGAGGCGAGGAACATGGCGATGGCCGCCACCTCGTCCGTGCCGACGAATTCCTTCGTCGGCTGGAATTTCAGCATCACGTCGGTCTTCACCTCGGCCTCGCTGATGCCGCGGGCCTTGGCGGTATCGGGGATCTGCTTTTCGACGAGCGGCGTCAGCACGTAGCCGGGGCAGATGGCGTTCACGGTGATGGCGTTCTCGGCGACTTCCAATGCCACGGTCTTGGTGAGGCCCATGACGCCGTGCTTGGCCGCGACATAGGCGGCCTTGAAGGGCGAGGCGACGAGGCCGTGCGCGGAGGCGACGTTGATGATGCGGCCCCAGCCCTTGCGCTTCATGTGCGGCACGGCGTTGCGGATGGTGTGGAAGGAACTGGACAGGTTGATCGCGATGATCTGGTCCCATTTCTCGACCGGGAAATCCTCGATCTTCTCGACATGCTGGATGCCGGCATTGTTGACGAGGATGTCGACGCCGTCGAAGGTCTCCACAGCCGTCTCGATGAGGTCGGAGATCTCGTGCGGCTTCGTCATGTCGGCGGGGTGATAGATCACCTTGCCCTTGCCGAGGCCGTCGAGCCTCGCCCGCGTCGCCTCGATCTCGTCCGCAGCGCCGAAGCCGTTGATGACGACATTGGCGCCGCTTTCGGCGAAGGCGGTGGCGATGGCAAGGCCGATGCCGCTGGTGGAGCCGGTGACGACGACGCTCTTCATGGCTTTCACTCCCGATATGCTGCGTTGCGGCAGCCTACGCCGAAAAGTCGAGCGATGACAATTGCGTTTTCCGCGCGGTACAGTCCCGCTGGAGGCGGGACACGATTTGCGTTTTATTTTCCTTTGACATTCGTTTTAGTCTCGTATTGAAGATTCCGAAGGGTCTGGGAGTGACCCTTTGCTGGGGAGGAAGTGATGGGCGGATATGTTCTCGCGATCGATCAGGGCACGACGTCGAGCCGGGCGATCGTCTTCGACGGCAAGCAGAAGGTCGTCGGCTCCGGGCAGAAGGAGTTCACCCAGATCTTCCCGCAATCGGGTTGGGTCGAGCACGATCCGGAGGAGATATGGGAAAGCGTCGTCTGGTCGGTCAAGGCCGCGCTGAAGAAGGCCGGTGTCGCGGCCTCCGACATTTCCGCCATCGGCATCACCAACCAGCGCGAGACGGTCGTCGTCTGGGAGCGCGAGAGCGGCAAGGCGATCCACAACGCCATCGTCTGGCAGGACCGCCGGACGTCCTCCTATTGCGAGAAGCTGAAACGGCAGGACCTCGAAAAGACCTTCACGAAGAAGACCGGCCTGCTGCTCGACCCCTATTTCTCCGGCACCAAGCTCTCCTGGATACTCTCCAACGTGAAGGGTGCGCGGGCGCGCGGCGCAAAGGGCGACCTCTGCTTCGGCACCATCGACACCTTCCTCATCTGGCGGCTGACGGGCGGCAAGTCCCATGTCACCGACGCCACCAATGCCAGCCGCACGCTGATGTACAACATCGCCACGAACGCCTGGGACGACGAACTGCTCGACATCCTGCGCGTGCCGAAGGCCATGCTGCCTGAGGTGCTGGACTGCGCGGCCGATTTCGGCGTGACGGAAAAGAGCCTGTTCGGCGCGGAGATCCCGATTCTCGGCGTTGCCGGCGACCAGCAGGCCGCCACCATCGGCCAGGCCTGTTTCGAGCCGGGCATGATGAAATCCACCTACGGCACCGGCTGCTTTGCCCTCCTCAACACCGGCGCGGACATGGTGCGCTCGAAGAACCGGCTGCTCACCACCATCGCCTACCGGCTCGACGGCGAGACGACCTATGCGCTGGAGGGCTCGATCTTCATCGCGGGCGCGGCCGTGCAATGGCTGCGCGACGGGCTGAAGGTCATCAAGGCGGCGTCCGATACCGGCGATCTTGCCGCAAAGGCCGACCCGACGCAGAACGTCTACCTCGTGCCCGCCTTCACCGGCCTCGGCGCGCCGCACTGGGACCCGGAGGCGCGCGCGGCGATCTACGGCATGACGCGCAACACCGGGCCGGCGGAATTCGCCCGCGCGGCGCTGGAGGCCGTCTGCTACCAGACGCGCGACCTGCTCGACGCCATGCACAAGGACTGGAAGGCCAACGGCAAGGAGACGGTGCTGCGCGTCGACGGCGGCATGGTCGCCTCCGACTGGACCATGCAGCGCCTTTCCGACATCCTCGACGCCCCCGTCGACCGCCCCACCATCCTGGAGACGACGGCGCTGGGCGCCGCCTGGCTCGCCGGCCAGCGCGCCGGCGTCTGGCCCGACCGCAAGGGCTTCGCCAAATCCTGGGCCCGCGACACGCGCTTCACGCCGAAGATGGACGAGAAGACGCGCGCCACGAAGATCAAGGGCTGGAAGGACGCGGTGCGGCGGACGCTGAGCGCGGGGTAACCGCCGGCCCTAAAGAACGGGTGCGATATCCGGCCGCCGCGCCGCGATCCGGCAGCCGTGCCGCGGTGGGGCTTCGGCGCTTCCCACACCCTCCTCCGTCATCCTCGGGCTTGACCCGAGGATCCAGCCCCATATTCCGCGCGTGCCGTTTCGATGGATCCTCGGGTCAAGCCCGAGGATGACGACGGAGGTGTTGGGAGGGGCACTTCTTTCAGCACGCATGCTTACCCATCCATCAAAAATATTCCGGTGCACCCTGTCGGCCAAGACGCTACTTCTACGTCTTTCAACCAACGGGAGTTTACCATGCTGTATGCCGTTCTCTGTTACGATGCCGAAAGTGAAGTCTGCGCCTGGTCGAAGGAGATGGACGACAAGGTCATGGCTGATCTCGGCGCCGTCAACCAGCGCTATGCCGAGGCCGGCAAGCTGGGGCCGGTCGCGCGGCTGATGCCGACGACGGCGGCCGTCACCGTGCGCAAGGGCGCGACGGAGAATATCGTCATGGACGGGCCCTTCGCCGAGACCAAGGAACAGTTCCTCGGCTTCTTCGTGCTTCAGGCCGAGACGCTGGACGAGGCGATCGCCTTCGCCCGCGAGCTTTCCGCTGCCAATCCGGCGAACGGCACCTATGAGATTCGGCCGTTGCAGTTCTTCAATCCGGGGGTGCCCATAACATGAGAGACCTTGCCTGGATCGACCTGGCGCTGACGTCGGCGCGGCCGCAGGCCATGGGCGCGCTGCTGCGCTACTTCCGTGACCTCGACATGGCGGAGGAGGCCTTCCAGGAGGCCTGCCTTCGTGCGCTGAAGACCTGGCCCGACAAGGGCCCGCCGCGCGATCCGGCCGCCTGGCTCATCTTCGTCGGCCGCAACAGCGGCATCGACCAGGTGAGGAAACGCGCCCGCAACCAGCCGCTTCCGCCCGAAGAGGTCCTGTCGGACCTCGAGGATACGGAGAGCGACCTTGCCGACCGGCTGGACGGCGCGCACTACCGCGACGACATACTGCGCCTCCTCTTCGTCTGCTGCCATCCGGACCTGCCGGCGACGCAGCAGATCGCGCTGGCGCTGCGCATCGTCTCCGGCCTTTCGTTAAAGCAGATCGCGCGGGCCTTCCTCGTCTCGGAGGCGGCGATGGAGCAGCGCATCACCCGCGCCAAGGCGAAGGTCGGCGCGGCCGGCATCGCCTTCGAGACGCCGGATGCGGCGGCGCGGGCCGAGCGGCTCGGCCTCGTCTCGGCGATGATCTACCTCGTCTTCAACGAGGGCTATTCGGCCGGCCTGCCGGAAAAGGCCGATACGCCCTTCTGCGCGGAGGCGATCCGCCTTGCGCGGCTGCTCCTGAAACTCTTTCCCGCCGAACCGGAGATCATGGGGCTGACGGCGCTGCTCCTCCTCCAGCAGTCGCGCCTTGCCGCCCGCTTCGACGCAGAGGGGCAGATCGTGCTGCTGGAGGATCAGGACCGTTCGCTCTGGGACCGCGCGATGATCGACGAGGCGCTGGTGCTGATCGACAAGGCGCTACGCCACCGCGCATCGGGGCCGTTCCAGATACAGGCCGCCATCGCCGCCCTCCATGCCCGCGCCGCGACGGCCGCGGAGACGGACTGGGTGGAGATCGACCTTCTCTACCAGACGCTGGAGCGCATCCAGCCCTCGCCCGTGGTGCGCCTCAACCGCGCCGTCGCCGTCGCCAAGCGCGAGGGGCCGCAGGCGGCGCTGGCGCTCATCGAGCCGCTCGCCGACAAGCTCTCCGGCTACTTCTATTTCCACGGCCTTCGCGGCGGGCTCCTCAAGCAGCTCGGCCGCTACCGCGAGGCGCACGAAGCCTTCGACCGCGCCATCGCGCTCGCCACCACCTCCGCCGAAGCCGCCCATATCCGCCAGCACATCGACCAGATGCAGCGCGAGGCGGCGGGACTGTAAACACACTGTTTCACCGCCGGCCCTTTCAACGCGCCGCGGCAGGCCATATCTCTCGGCAAACGACCTCTGACCCCGGACCCTCCCATGGAACTTGGCCTCTATACGTTTGCCGATGTCGATCCCGCTGCCGCCGACAAGGGGAAGGAGGGGGAGCGCCGGCTCAAGGAGCTGATCGAGGAGATCACGCTTGCCGACGAAGTCGGGCTCGATGTCTTCGGGCTCGGCGAGCATCACCGGCCGGACTATGCGGCCTCGGCGCCGGCCGTGGTGCTGGCGGCGGCGGCGGCGCGCACGAAGACCATCCGCCTCACCAGTGCCGTGACGGTGCTGTCGTCGGACGACCCGGTGCGGGTGTTCCAGCAGTTTTCGACGCTCGATCTTCTGTCCGGCGGCCGGGCGGAGATCATGGCGGGGCGCGGGTCCTTCATCGAATCCTTCCCGCTCTTCGGCTATGCGCTCGACGACTACGACACGCTCTTCGAGGAGAAGCTGGATCTCCTGCTCGCCATCAACGAGAGCGAGACGGTGTCCTGGAGCGGCACGATGCGCGCGCCGCTGCCGGGGCTCGGCGTCTATCCGCGCCCCGCGCACGGCCGCCTGCCGATCTGGATCGCCGTCGGCGGCACGCCGCAATCGGTGGCGCGGGCAGGGGCCTACGGCCTGCCGCTGGCGCTTGCCATCATCGGCGGCACGCCGGCGCGCTATGCGCCGCTCTTCGACCTCTACCGCGAGGCTGCGCGCCGTGCCGGGCAGGATGCGGAAAAGCTGAAGACCAGCATCAACGTGCACGGCTTCATCGCCGATACGGGCGAAGCGGCGGCGGACGCCTTCTACGGGCCGCAGGCCGAGGTGATGAACCGCATCGGCCGCGAGCGCGGCTGGGGGCCGACGAGCCGGGCGCAGTTCGACCAGTCGACCGGACCGGGCGGCCATCTCTTCCTCGGCGACCCTGAGACCGTCGCGAAGAAGATCGTCGCGCACCACAGGATTTTCCGCAACGACCGCTTCCTCCTGCAGATGGCCATCGGCCCGATGCCGCACGACAGGATCCTGCGCGGCATCGAGCTTTACGGCACGAAGGTCGCGCCGCTGGTGCGCGAGATGCTGGCAAATGCCTGACAGCGGCGCGCGGGCATGATAGGAGGCCCGCGAAAGAGAGACGCGATGACCCTTGAGAACGACGAAGACCTGCGCGGCCTGCAAGCCATCGGCCGCATCTGCGCCAACGTGCTGCAGCACATGTCGACCGCCATCCGCCCCGGCATGACCACGGCGGAGCTCGACCTGATCGGCCGGCGCATGCTGGAGGCGGCGGGCGCCCGCTCGGCACCGGAAAGCTGCTACAATTTCCCCGGCGCGACCTGCATTTCCGTCAACGAGGAAGTGGCGCACGGCATTCCGGGCGACCGGGTGATCAAGGACGGCGACCTCGTCAACATCGACGTTTCCGCCGAGCTCGACGGCTATTTCGCCGATACCGGCGCGTCCTTCACCGTCGGGCGCGCGGCGCCTTCGGTGGAACGGCTCTGCCGCGACGGCAAGCGGGCGCTCTGGGTGGGCCTCAAGGAAGTCAAGACCGGCAAGCCGCTCGCCGAGGTGGGCAACGCCATCGGTGCCTTCGCCCGCAAGAACCGCTATACGCTGATCGCCAACCTCGCCAGCCACGGCGTCGGCCGCTCGCTGCACGAGGAGCCCTCGGAAATCGCCACCTGGCCCGATCCGCAGGAAAAGCGCCGCATGACGGAAGGCCTCGTCTTCACGGTCGAGCCGTTCCTGTCGCTCGGCGCGAACTGGGCGGAAGGCGGCGAGCGGGACGAATGGACGCTCTACAGCGACCCGAGCGCGCCGACGGTGCAGTTCGAGCATACGGTCGTCGCCACCCGCAACGGCCCGCTGGTGCTGACGCTTCCGGGCTGATCGCCTTCAGCGCGGCTGATCCGCCGATCAATAAATGTCGTTTGTCGCCTTTATGCTGCGGTGCAATAGTCGCGGCATGACGCAACGCATTCCCGCCTTCTCGCGCGAGCCCGTCCGGGCGGCCGTCGCCGGCGCGCTCGCCATGGCCGTCGCCATGGGGCTTGGCCGCTTCTTCTATACGCCGGTCCTGCCGGGCATGATGGCGGGGCTGGGGCTCGATGCCGCTGCGGCCGGCGTCATCGCGGCGGCGAATTTCGCCGGCTATCTCGTCGGCGCGGTGCTGGCGGCCTATGGCTGGGCGGCGGGATACGAGCGGCGTCTTGCGCTCGGCGCGCTCTTCGCCACGGTGCTGCTGCTCTTTGCCATGGGCGTGCTCTCGGATGTCACGGCGCTTTCCGTCGTGCGGTTCCTCGCGGGGCTTGCCAGCGCCTTCGCCATGATCTTCACCACCGGTATCGTGCTGACGGTCGGCCTCGAGCACCGGGACCCGCGCGTGCAGATGGCGCATTTCGCCGGTGTCGGCTTCGGCATCGCGGTCTCGGCGCTGCTCGTCTATCTCCTCTCCTTCATCGATTTCGGCAGCCTTGCCCCATGGCGCGCCGACTGGCTGTTCGGCGCGCTGCTCGGGGCTATCGGCCTTGCCGCCGTCATGGTGCTCTTGCCGCGCCCGGCGGTCGGGGCGTCGGCCCTCCGCGAGCCGCCCATCGCCTGGACGCGGCCGCTCGCGGCGCTGACGGTGAGCTACGGGCTCTTCGGCATCGGCTATGTCGTCACGGCCACCTTCATCGTCGCCATCGCGCGGGAAGGGGCGGAAAGCCCGCTGCTCGAATCGCTGACCTGGCTCGTCACCGGCGTTTCGGCGGCGGTCTCGCTTCTCGCCTGGAAGCCGGCGGAGCGGCGCTACGGCGTTTCGGCAGCCTATCTTGCGGCGATCCTCGTCGAAATGGTCGGGGTGGCGATCACCGTCACGCTGCCGTTTCCCGCTTCCGCGCTCATCGGCGGCGCGCTGCTCGGCATCACCTTCATCGTCGTCACGGCCTACGGCCTCCAGCTCGGCCGGGTGCTTGCCAGCGATAGTCCGCGCCGGGTGCTGGCGCTGATGACGGCGGCTTTCGGCGTCGGGCAGATACTCGGGCCGCTCGGCGCGGGCTTCCTTGCCGCGCGCACGGGCAGCTATGTCCTGCCCAGTCTTGCTGCCGCCGGCATCCTCCTGCTTGCGGCCGTCATCGCCGCGCTCGGCGGCGCGCTCTCCATTAAATCTCGGTAATGCCGGCGCCCGGCAATTGTTGGCTCAGGCAAACTCATCTAGGTTCTGCGCGAACCGGCGGCATCGCCGCCCTTTGAAAACGAGAGTTTCGCGCCTTGTTCCATTCCTTCTTCCCGCAGCCGAAGCTGTTCTTTTCCTCCGGCGCCCTTTGGACCGTGATCTGCATCGCCGTCTGGTACACCGTGGGGCCGCAGATGGGGGCGGCCGTCGGCCTTCCGCCGCTCGGCCCCGACGAGAAGGCACCGATCGGCCTTGCCTACTTCTTCTCGCCGGACAATCTCTGGTTCTACCTCTATTTCACGGTCTTCGTTCTCGCCTTCGGCCTCTTCTGGAAAGCCATCGCGCGCAACCATCCCTGGACCAACTGGTCCATCTGGGGCTCCGCCTTCATCATCTTCATCGCCTATTTCTCGGTGCAGGTCTCCGTCGCGCTCAACAACTGGCGCGGCCCGTTCTTCGACCTCTTCCAGGCGGCGCTGTCGAAGCAGGGCAACGTCACGGCGGCGCAGCTCTACACGCTCCAGCTCCGATTCCTGGAGATCGGCCTCGTCGGGGTGGTGCTCAACGTCGTCACCGCCTTCTTCACCAACCACTATGTCTTCCGCTGGCGCACGGCGATGAACGACTACTACATGTCCAAGTGGTCGAAGCTGCGCCATATCGAGGGTGCCTCGCAGCGTGTGCAGGAAGACACGATGCGCTTTGCCAACATCCTCGAAGGCCTCGGCGTCACGCTCATCAACTCCGTGATGACGCTGGTGGTCTTCCTGCCGCTGCTCTTCCGCATGTCGGAATATGTCAGCGACCTGCCGGTGATCGGCGCCATTCCGCATGCGCTGTTCTGGCTCGCCATCGCCTGGTCGCTGTTCGGCACGGCGCTGCTCGCCTTCGCCGGCATCAAGCTGCCGGGCCTGCAGTTCCGCAACCAGCGCGTCGAGGCGGCCTATCGTAAGGAGCTCGTCTACGGCGAGGACCATGCGGACCGCGCCGATCCAGTCACGGTGCGCGAACTCTTCGCCAACGTGCGGCGCAACTATTTCCGCATGTACTGGCACTATTGCTACTTCAACGTGGCGCGCTACACCTACGGCCAGCTCGACGCGATCTTCCTCAACTTCATCCTCATCCCGACCATCGTGGCCGGTCGCATCACCATGGGCACCTGGCAGCAGATCGCCACGGCCTTCGGCGAGGTGAGCAATTCCTTCCAGTACCTCGTGAACTACTGGTCGACGATCATCGAGCTCCTGTCGATCCACAAGCGCCTCAAAGCCTTCGAGGCGGCGATCGACGACGAGCCGCTGCCGGAGATCGACCGGCGTTACCTCAAGAGGGCGGCGGAGGAAGGCGAGCTTGCGGCCAACGAGCCGTGAGCATCTATCAGAGGGCGGCTCCGGCCGCCTTCTTCTCTTTTGCGAGGATGTCCACCGCCTCGGCATAGCTGACGCAGGCGACGTCCGTTTTCCCGCAGGTCTCCGTCAGGAAGCGGTCGAGCGCACGCCAGTAGGCGCCCGCATTCATCTCGACGAAGTGGAAGCCGAGCTGGAGGGGGATGCGTGTCCCGTCATATTGCGCGGCAAAGGCCTCGCGGTAGGCGGCAAGGGCGCTTTCCTCGAAGGCGGCGCTCTTTTCCGGGTTCTCCTTGCCCTTGGAATGGCGGACATAGAGGTTGTAGTCCATGGCGATGACGGGGCGTCCGGAGGCGCCCTCGGGAATGAGCGGCAGGCCGAAGCGGGCGATGTCGCCGCTTGCGACGGGCATGGCCGGCCCCTTCGTCACGAGGCTGGCATCGTAGGCAAAGCCGTTCTTCTCCAGCGCCTTGACGAGGCTGCTTCCCGCCGAAAGATAGGGTGCGCGGAAACCCTTGACGTCCTGCCTGACGAAGCGGCGCCAGTCCGCCGGCTCCCTCTCGCCGACGCCGGCATTCCGCCAGCCGTTCTCCAGCGCGTTGCGGAAGAAGGTCAGTTCCTGCGTCCAGTCCGCCTCGGTCCACTTGCCGCCGTCGAAATGGCCGCAGGCGTGGCTGCCGATATCGTGGCCCTCGAGTTTTGCCAGCCAGATCTCGCCGAGGCGCTGGATCGTGTCCTCCCTGTCGGGCGCGAAGCCGACATTGGAGCGGCCGCGCTTTTCATGCGGGGCCTGGTAGGTGGCGCGCTCGGCCTTCGGGAAAAGGAAGGTGCAGGAGAGGAAATAGGTGAAATGCGCGCCCGTGCGCTTTGCCATGGCGCGGCTCTTTTCCCACAGGAGATTGTCGTGCGCGCCGTCGAAGGAGACGACGACGAGCTGCTTGCGCTTCGGTGCTGAATCTTCGGCAAGGGCGGGGCCGGAAAGGGCTGCAGCGAGCACGGAAAGGACGATCCGGGAGGAAAAAGACGACGACATGGCACCCCGCGACAATTTGCAAAGGGTTCCTCATCGGTGTCGAATGCGGCAATCCTTTGATCGGATTGGAATTGTCGGATATTCCAGTCGCACGAAAATTTTCCCAACGGGGGCATTTCCATGACGCTGCTTATTATCGGTCTCGTTCTTTTCGTCGTCACCCATCTTTTGCGCCCCGTCGCGCCGGGCCTGCGCAACGCCGCCATCGCGACGCTCGGCAAGCCGGCCTGGATGGCCTTCCACGGCATCGTGTCGCTCCTCAGCCTCGCCCTCATCGTCTACGGCTTTATCGATGCGCGGGCGAACGGCGGCGACGGCGTCTTCATGGTCTACACGCCGCCGGCCTTCATGGCGCATATCACGCTGACGCTGATGATCATCGCCTCGGTCTGTCTCGTCGCGGGCTTCCTGCCGGCCGGCCATATCCGCACGAAGCTGAAGTTCCCCATCCTCGTCGCCATCAAGGTCTGGGCCCTTGCCCACCTGCTTGCCAACGGCGAGAGCTACTCGGTCGTGCTCTTCGTGACGATCCTCGCCTGGGCGGTCATCCTGCGCATCACGCTGAAGCGGCGCATCGCCAGCGGCGAGACGAAGCTGCCGGTCTTCGTGTCGGCGAAATACGACGTGATCGCCATCGTCGTCGGCCTCGTCCTCTATGTCGCCATCGTCTTCAAGCTGCACGAATGGATCATCGGCGTCGCGCCGCTGCCCTGATCGTTTCGCTCATCTGGGGCTTTTCGTGCCTGCCCCCTTACAACGCCGTCAAAATGGGGTAGAAGGCGCTAACTTCAAACGTTAGCTCGGGCGCGAAATGGTACATCAGGACGACAGCTTTATCCGCGAGGTGAACGAGGAACTGCGTTCCGATCAGATGCGCCTGATCTGGAAGCGCTTCGGCCGCGTCCTCATCGGCGCTGCCGTGCTGGTCGTCCTCGGCACCATCGGCAAGGTCGGCTACGATTACTGGCGCGACAGGGAGGCCTCGGCCTCCGGCGACCAGTTCCTCGCCGCCCTGACGCTGGCGCGCGAAGGCAAGAACGAGGAGGCGCTGACCGCGCTCACCAACCTGGAGAAGGACGGCTTCGGCTCCTATCCGGTGCTTGCCCGCATGCGCGCCGCCTCGCTGACGGCCGAGACCGACGTGCCCGGCGCCATCGCCGCCTTCTCCGCCATCGCCAAGGACACCTCCGTGCCGCAGGCGCTGCGCGATGCCGCGCGCCTTCGCGCCGCCTATCTCCTCGTCGACACCGGCACCTACGAGCAGGTCTCGGCCGAGGCCGAGCAGCTTGCGACGCCGCAGGATGCGCTGCGCCATTCGGCGCGCGAGGTCCTCGGCCTCTCCGCCTACAAGCACGAGGATTACAAGCGCGCCAAGGAATGGTTCGAGGCGATCCTCAACGACAGCGAAGCGCCGCGCAACCTCGCCAACCGCGCGCAGATGCTGCTTGACCTGATTGCGGCAAGCGGCAAGCTGTCCTCCTGACCGGACAGAACGGAACACGTCCATGAGCTTCACCGTCGCCATTGTCGGGCGCCCCAATGTCGGCAAGTCCACCCTGTTCAACAGGCTTGTGGGCAAGAAGCTCGCGCTCGTCGACGACACGCCGGGCGTGACGCGCGACCGCCGGCCGGGCGATGCCCGTCTCGTCGACCTGAAATTCCGCATCATCGACACGGCCGGCCTCGAAGAGGCTGCGCCCGATACGCTCGAAGGCCGCATGCGCGCCCAGACGGAAGCGGCCATCGAGGAGGCGGACCTTTCGCTCTTCGTGGTCGATGCCAAGACGGGGCTGACGCCCGTCGATACGGCGCTGGCGGACATGCTGCGCAGGAAGGGCAAGCCCGTCGTGCTCGTCGCCAACAAGTCCGAGGCGCGCGGTTCCGACGGCGGCTTCTACGACAGCTTCACGCTCGGCCTCGGCGAGCCGACGCCGATCTCCGCCGAGCACGGCCAGGGCATGCTCGACCTGCGCGACGCCATCGTCGCGGCCATCGGCGAGGAACGCGCCTTTCCCCCGAAGGAGGACGAGGCCGTCACCGACGTCGACGTGCGCGTCGAAGCGGCCGCCGAGGACGAGGATTTCGAGCCGGAATACGACGAGACGAAGCCGCTGCGCGTCGCCATCGTCGGCCGCCCGAATGCCGGCAAGTCGACGCTGATCAACCGCTTCCTCGGCGAGGACCGGCTGCTGACCGGCCCCGAGGCCGGCATCACGCGCGATTCCATTTCCGTCGAATGGGACTGGAAGGGCCGCACGATCAAGATGTTCGACACGGCCGGCATGCGCCGCAAGGCCAAGGTGCAGGAGAAGCTGGAAAAGCTCTCCGTCGCCGACGGCCTTCGCGCCATCCGCTTTGCCGAGACGGTGGTGATCGTCTTCGATTCCACCATTCCCTTCGAAAAGCAGGACCTGCAGATCGTCGATCTCGTGTTGCGCGAGGGCCGTGCCGCCGTGCTCGCGTTCAACAAGTGGGACCTTATCGATGACCCGCAGGCCGTTCTCGCGGAGCTGCGCGAGAAGACCGACCGGCTCCTGCCGCAGGCGCGCGGCATCCGCGCCGTGCCGGTCTCCGGCCAGACGGGCCGCGGCCTCGACAAGCTGATGCAGGCCGTCATCGACACGGACCGTACCTGGAACCGCCGCATCTCCACCGCCAAGCTCAACCGCTGGCTCGATGCGGTGCAGACGCAGCATCCGCCGCCGGCCGTTTCCGGCCGCCGCCTGAAGCTGAAATACATGACGCAGGTGAAGGCCCGTCCGCCGGGCTTCATGATCTCCTGCACGCGCCCCGATGCGCTGCCGGAATCCTATGTCCGCTATCTCACCAACGGCCTGCGCACCGACTTCAACCTGCCGGGCGTACCGATCCGCATCCATTTCCGCGCGGCGGACAACCCGTTCGCCTCGAAGGCCAGGAAGAAGCGCTGATCGCGATCATCAGGCCGCAGGCAGCTTGTCCTTGGCCACCAGCGCGCCGTGGTGCTGGATGACGGCGGCGGCGACGCCTGCCGCAAAGCGGGCGGCTTCCTCCGGGCTTGCGCCGATGGCAAGGCGCGCCAGGAACGCGCCGTTGAAGCTGTCGCCGGCGCTGGTCGTGTCGACGATCGTCTCGACCTTCGCGGAGGGAACGTGGCTGCGCTCGCCGCTGAAGACGAGCGTCGCGCCTTCGCTGCCATCCTTGACGACAAGCCCTTCCACGCCGAGGCCGCGATAGCGCGCGATGGTTTCCTCGATCGATGCATCGCCGAAATGCGTGGTCTCGTCATCGAGGCTCGGCATGACGAGCGTTGCCGCGCGTGCGCCTTCGGTGATGGTTGCGCGCATCCGCTCGGCATCGTCCCACAGGCGCGGGCGGATGTTGGGGTCGAAGACGACGCGTTTGCCCGCAGCCTTCGCCCGGCGCAGTTCGGCCAGCAGCGTATCGATATCCCCGGCGGGAAGGATCGCCAGCGTGATGCCGGAGAAGACGACGATGTCGGAGGCTTCCATCGCGGCGCGCAGCCGGTCGCCGTCGCGGGCAAGCAGCTTTGCCGCGGAGGTCGAGCGCCAGTAGGAGAAGCTGCGTTCGCCGTCCTTCAGGTGGATCATGTAGAGGCCGGGCGAGCGGCCCTCGATGCGCGCGACGTGGCCGGTGCCGATGCCGCGGCTTTCCATGAAGGCCAGCATCTCGTCGGAGATCGTGTCGGCGCCGACGGCGGAGAAATAGTCGACATGCCAGTCGGCCGGCAGGTACTGGCGGGCGTAATAGGCGGTGTTGAACGTGTCGCCGGCGAACCCCTTGCGCATCAGGCCGCCTTCGGCCTGCATCAGTTCCACCATGCATTCGCCGATCGAAAGCAGCCGTCCCGCCATGTCGTTTCCCTCCCGGCCAAGTGCGCCGAAAGAGGAAATACTGTCAAAGAGTTGGCGGGGCAAGCCGTTGCCGGCGCTTTCCGGAGGTGTCGAGGAGGCCGGGTGTTTCGTCCGTTGCCGAAAAATCCGGCGCCTGCCGTTTACGCTCCGCGGGGTGCGCGCTACATCTTCCCGGCAAGCAACGGGACGTGGAGTGAGAGCGCATGGTCAAACACCGCAAGCATGCCGACGACTGGTGGCGCGGCGCGGTCATCTATCAGGTCTATCCCCGCTCGTTCCAGGACACGACCGGCGACGGCATGGGGGACCTGCGCGGTATCACGAAGAGGTTGGGCCACATCGCCTCGCTCGGTGTCGACGCCATCTGGCTTTCGCCCTTCTTCAAGTCGCCGATGGAGGACATGGGCTACGACGTCTCGGACTATTGCGACGTCGACCCGATGTTCGGCACGCTTGCCGATTTCGATGCGATGCTGGCGGAGGCCCACCGCCTCGGCCTCAAGATCATCATCGACCAGGTGATCTCGCACACCTCCGACCAGCATCCCTGGTTCGTCGAAAGCCGCTCCAGCCGCGACAATCCTAAGGCCGATTGGTACGTCTGGGCCGATCCCAAGCGGGACGGCACGGCGCCCAACAACTGGCTGTCGATCTTCGGCGGCCCGGGCTGGGAGTGGGACGGCGTGCGCAAGCAATATTACATGCACAACTTCCTGATTTCGCAGCCGGACCTCAACTTCCACAATCCCGATGTGCAGGATGCGCTCTTGAAGACCGTGCGCTTCTGGCTCGACCGGGGCGTCGACGGCTTCCGCCTCGACACGGTGAACTTCTATTTCTGCGACAGGAAGCTCAGGGACAACCCGCCCCATGAGCCCAATCCCGACGAGATCGGCCTCGACGCGCCGGACGTCAATCCCTACGGCATGCAGACGCATCTCCACGACAAGACGCAGCCGGAGAACATCGCCTTCCTCAAGCGCTTCCGCGCGCTGCTCGACGAATACGACGGGCGCATGACGGTGGGTGAGGTGGGCGACGGTGCGCGGTCGCTGAAGACGGTCGCCGACTATACCAGCGGCGGCGACAAGCTGAACATGTGCTACACGTTCGACCTGCTGGGGCCGGACTTCACCGCCGACCACATCCGCAAATGCGTGCAGAGCTTCCAGCGCGCGGTGACGGACGGCTGGGTCTGCTGGGCGTTCTCCAACCATGACGTCAACCGGCATGTCAGCCGTTTCATCAAGGCGCCGGAGGAGCGCGAGCGCGTCGCCAAGCTCGCCGTCACGCTGCTTTCGACGCTGCGCGGCTCGATCTGCCTCTACCAGGGCGAGGAACTGGGGCTGACGGAGGCGGACCTCGCCTTCGAGGACCTGCGCGATCCCTACGGCATCCGCTTCTGGCCGGCCTTCAAGGGCCGCGACGGGTGCCGCACGCCGATGCCCTGGCAGCGCGGCGAGGCCCATGCCGGCTTCAGCAGTGCCAAGCCCTGGCTGCCGGTGCCGGAGGAGCATGCGCGCCTTGCCGTCGACACGCAGGAGAAGATCGCCGGCTCCGTGCTCAACCACTACCGCACGACGCTCGCCTTCCGCAGGGAGCATGCGGCCCTCCATGACGGCGACATGTCCTTCGTCCATTCCAACCAGGATATCCTCGCCTTCACCCGCGAGAAGGACGGTGAAAAGCTGCTCTTCGTCTTCAACCTGACGCGCGAGAAGGCCGAATTCGTGCCGGCGAAATCGCTGAAGCTCGGCGAACCGCTCCCGGTCCCCGGCTTCGGCGCAAAGCTGAAGGACGGGACGATCGAGCTGGACGGGCTTGATATGGCGTGCGTGCGGGTCTAGGCGGCCGAGCGCTTCACGGTCTGGTCGCCTTTTCCGGCAAGGAGGCCGTCGATGGAAATGTCCTCATCGAGCGCATCCCAATGGATGCCGCCGGGGCTGAGTTCATAGCGCATTCTGGACGGCTTGTCGGCTGCCAGAAGGCGGGGGAACCACGCCAGCGGAACGCCGAGCGTCCGGCCGTCGTCGAGCGAGACCCACATCGTGTCGTCATCGAAGCGAATGTCAGTTGCCGAAATATTCATGCCACGTCTTCTCGATCAGGTGCCTGTTGTCGATGACAAGCCGCAGGATAACAGAGAGTTCCCGGCTGTTGAAGCCGCGGCTTTCTGCGATGCCGATCAGGGGCTCCAGCCAGACCTTCGCGATCGCGCCGCCGGCGCGGAAGTAGATATGGATCGGCTCGCACGGATCACCTTCGTTCGAATAGAAGAAGAAGGTGAGACCCTGGTGGCGAAAGACGACCGGCATCCGCGTCTCACCCGATCAGCGCGAACCGGTCCACGTCCACCATGCCCCTGTCGGAAATCTTCAGGTGCGGGATGACGGGCAGCGGCAGGAAGGCGAGCTGGAGGAAGGGTTCTTCAAGCGTGGCGCCGAGGGCGAAGGCGGCGTGGCGCAGGTGATGGAGCGTGTCGCGCACGCTCTCGTAGGGCTCGAGGCTCATGAGGCCGGCGACGGGCAGGGCGATTTCGCCGGTCACCTTGCCGTCCTCCACCACCACGAAACCGCCCTTGATCTCGCCGAGGCGGTTCGCGGCGAGCGCCATGTCGTCCTCGTCGACGCCGACGACGCAGATATTGTGGCTGTCATGGCCGACGGTGGAGGCGATGGCGCCCTTCTTCAGCCCGAAGCCCTGCACGAAGCCGTTGGCGTGGTTGCCGTTCTTGCCGTGGCGCTCGATGACGGCGACCTTGATGATGTCCTGCGCGAGGTCGAGGGCCGTCTGGTTGCCCTTCGCCGGCAGGCGGTAGCGGCGGTGCTCGGTGATGATCTTTCCCGGCAGGACGCCGATGACCGGCGTTTCCCCGTCCGTGACGGGTACGGCGAAATGGGCGGCGGCGACGGGGCGTGCCTTGACGCTGTCGAGGCCGACCGGCTCCACCGGCCTGCGGGTGGCAAAGAGCGCCGCATCCACCCTGCGGCCGGCCGAGAAGACCGTCTCGGCCTTGCAGGTCTCCAGCGTGTCGATGACGACGAGGTCCGCGCGCCAGCCGGGGGCGACGAGGCCACGGTCGCGAAGCCCGAAGGCCTTTGCGGCGGAGATGGAGGCGGCGCGGTAGACGGCGAGCGGCGCCCGGCCGTGGCTGATCGCGGTGCGGATCATGTAGTCGAGGTGGCCCTGTTCGGCGATGTCGAGCGGGTTGCGGTCGTCGGTGCAGAGCGCCAGGAAGGGCGAGAGCCGTTCGGTGAGGATCGGCATCAGGGCATGCAGGTCCTTGGAGACCGAGCCCTCGCGGATGAGGATGTGCATGCCCTTGCGGATCTTCTCCAACGCCTCCTCGGCGGTGGTGCATTCGTGCTCGGTGCGAATGCCGGCGGAAAGATAGCCGTTGAGGTCGTTGCCGGAAAGCAGCGGCGCATGGCCGTCGATATGGCCGCCCTGGAAGGCCTCCAGCTTGGCGAGGCAGACGGGGTCCTTGTGGATGACGCCCGGGAAGTTCATGAATTCGGCAAGGCCGATGACCTTCGGGTGATCGCGGAAGGGCAGCAGCCGCTCGATCGGCAGGTCCGCGCCGGAGGTCTCCAGATGCGTCGCCGGCACGCAGCTCGAAAGCTGCACGCGGATATCCATGATGGTTTCCAGCGCACTGTCGAGGAAGAACTGGATGCCCTCCGTTCCGAGCACGTTGGCGATCTCGTGCGGATCGCAGATCACCGTCGTCACGCCGTAGGGCAGCACGCAGCGGTCGAATTCGTGCGGTGTCACCAGCGAGGATTCGATGTGGAGATGCGTGTCGATGAAGCCGGGCACGACGATGCGGCCGGAAATGTCGATCTCCGTGCGGCCCCGGTATTCGCCGCAGGTGCCGACGATACGCTCGCCGCAGATCGCGATATCGGAGGCGACGAGCTCGCCCGTCACGAGGTCGAAGAACCGGCCGCCCTTCAGCACGATATCGGCCGGTTCGCGGCCGGTTCCCTGGTCGATGAAGCGTTCCAAGTCGGTCATGGCAGTCTCCGAATCCCTTTTCGCGACTGTAGCCGCCTTGCGGCGGGAGAAAAGGCGAATGTTCAGGCCGGGAAGGTGACGGTGAAGGCAAAGCGCCTGCTTTCGCCGGCCGGAAGCGTCGTCGTATAGGGCCGGTCCTTCAGTTCGCGCGCGCCGCCATATTCGGCGGCGGTGCCGTGCCATGGCTCGATGCAGAGGAACGGCGCGCCGGGCTTCGTCCAGAGCGCGAGGTTCGGCAGGGCCTCGAAATGGAAACGGAGGGCCGGCCCGCCCTCGGCGGCATAGGTGAGGCCGTCGCCCGCGCCTTCGGGGAAGACGAGTGCGTCATGCTCGAAGAGATCGTGCGCGAGGAGGAGACGGCCCTTTTCGAACGGAGAGGGATCGCGGAACTGCGAGAGCAGGCCGTTTTCCAGCGGCTGGCGTAGTGGCTCCGCGCCGTTGTCGAGTGTCACGACATGCGGCCTGCCTTCGCCGCCCGGCAGCGGCCAGAGGAAGGCCGGATGGAAGCCGAGGCCGAAGGGCATCGGCGCCTCGCCACGGTTTTCCACCGTCGCCGCGACGGTAAGGGCAGGGCCGTCGACGCTATGTTCGACGGAAAGGCAAAAGTCGAAGGGGTAGACGGCACGGGTTTCGTCCGAGGCGTCGAGCCGGTAGCGGCAGGCCGTCGCCGAGGCCGCTTCGAGGGTGAATTCCCGCCGGCGCGCGAAGCCGTGCTGCGCCATGGAATAGGGCTTGCCGTCGATGAGGAGCGTATCGTCCGGCGCCTTGCCGACGATGGGAAACAGCACCGGCGAGCGCCCCGTCCAGAAGGCGGCGTCGCCGTTCCACAGCCAGTTCGCCCCGTCGCGCGTCGTCGCCGACTGCATCTCGGCGCCGAGGGCGGAAACCTCGATGGAGAGGTGCTGGTTTTCAATGCGGGTGGAGGTCGGCATCGGTTGGCCCTCGTCGTGGTGGCCGCACAATTGCGCTGAACGGGGCGGACTTGCAAGAGCCGCATTGCATCGCCCACCGCCGCGAGTGCCGTGTGGATGGTCGGGTCAAGCCCGACCATGACGGAGGAGAGGGGCGGGGTGAGGGGCAGGCGCCGTATCCGCCTCAGATGTTGTTCTGCAGCACCTCGCGCAGCTTGCCGAACAGTTCGTCGATCTCGCGCTTTTCGATGATGAGCGGCGGGGAGAGGGCGATGATGTCGCCGGTCGTGCGGATCAGCAGGCCCTTTTCGTAGGCCTTGAGGAAGGCGTTGAAGGCGCGTTTCGTCGGCTCGCCGGTGATCGGGGCGAGCTCGATGGCGCCGATCAGGCCGACATTGCGGATGTCGATGACGTTCGGGCAATCCTTCAGCGAATGCAGGGCGTCCTCCCAGTAGGGGGCAAGCTCGGCGGCGCGGGTGAGAAGGCCTTCTTCCTTGTAGGTGTCGAGCGTGCCGAGGGCGGCGGCCGAGGCGATCGGGTTGCCGGAATAGGTATAGCCGTGGAAGAACTCGATCATGTGCTCCGGGCCGTTCATGAAGGCGTCGTGGATTTCCGACGTCACGAAGACCGCGCCCATCGGGATCACGCCGTTGGTGAGGCCCTTTGCGGTGGTGATGATATCCGGCTTGACGTCGAAATACTGCGCGGCGAACGGCGTGCCGAGGCGGCCGAAGCCGGTGATGACCTCGTCGAAGATGAGGAGGATGCCGTGCTGCGTGCAGATCTCGCGCAGCTTCTGGAGATAGCCCTTCGGCGGGATGAGGACGCCCGTGGAGCCGGCGACCGGCTCGACGATGACGGCGGCGATGGTCGAGGCGTCGTGCAGGGTGACGATGCGCTGGAGTTCGCTGGCGATGTCGCCGCCGTGCTCCGGCTCGCCGCGGGTAAACGCGTTCCTGTCCGGGAAGTGCGTGTGCGGCATGTGGTCGACGCCGGTCAGCAGCGTGCCGAACATTTTCCGGTTGGAGACGATGCCGCCGACGGAGATGCCGCCGAAATTGACGCCGTGATAGCCGCGCTCGCGGCCGATGAGGCGCGAGCGCGCGCCGTCGCCCTTGGCGCGGTGATAGGCGAGCGCCACCTTCAGCGCGGTCTCGACCGATTCCGAGCCGGAATTGGTGTAGAGGACGTGGTCCATCCCCTCGGGCGCGATGTCGACGAGACGGTTGGCAAGCTCGAAGGCCTTGGGATGGCCGAGCTGGAAGGCGGGCGCATAGTCGAGCTCGCCGGCCTGCTCGCGGATCGCCTCGGTGATCTTCGGGCGACAATGGCCGGCATTGACGCACCAAAGGCCCGCCGTGCCGTCGAGCACCTGCCGGCCGTCATGGGTCGTGTAGTACATGTCCTTGGCGCCGACGAAGAAGCGCGGCTCCTTCTTGAACTGGCGGTTGGCCGTGAACGGCATCCAGAAGGCGCGCAGATCGTTGGGGGTGTTGAGGCGGTTGGACATGCGGTCTCTCCTGGTTTTCGGCTGCAAGGCGGGAATTTTACCTGTCGGTCAAATTATCAAGGCGGCCCGGGCCGTCAAGGCGAATAAGGGGCCGCGCGGGCGTGCGGGAACCGCGCCAAAGCAAAACGCCCCGGACGCTGGTCCGGGGCGCGGGAAATGCGGAGATTTCCGTCCGTCAGGCGATGCGGAGCTTCTTTTCCGACGCGCCGTTGCCGGGAGTCTTGTAGATGCGGTCGAGCGCGTCCAGAATGGTCAGGACGGCGTCGGACTTGCTCGAATAATAGATGGTCTGGGCATCGCGGCGCGTGGTCACGAGATTCTGCGCGCGCAGCTTCGACAGGTGCTGCGAAAGGGCCGACTGGCTGAGGCCGACCTGGCCCGCGAGCGCGCCGACGGCGATTTCACCGCCGACCAGCACTTTCAGGATGAGGAGGCGCTTGGGATTGGCCATGGCGGAAAGGAAATCGGATGCAATCTCGGCCTGCGCGTGTTCTGCGTCTGAAATCTTGTCCATCTGAAACTCCTTGGGGCGTTTCCGCTTCAAATCATGTGTTTTTATGTGAATCCGCTTGTTAGCATATAAACAAACCCACCCCCATCAAGAGCAAGAAATGGGGGTAGGTGCACGCATGGCGACAGGTGCCTTACGGGAACGGTAGGGCGCGCCTGGCGGATGTCTTCGCGAAAACGCCGGTTGCTCAGCCTGCTGCTCTTGCTTCGCGGAGCAAACGTGCAAGCTCGGCGCGAAGTTCCCCGGCCTCCTCGAGTTCGCGGGAAAATTCGAGCCGCTTCAATCTGTCGCCGCAGGCAAGGTCGACCCCGGCCGCGTCCAGCCCCACGATCATCCATTCGCCGTCCTTCGCGCCGCAATATTGGCGGGCGTAGATGCCGGCGGCCTCCGCGTGGTCGCTGTTCATGTGCTCGACGGCGCCGGTTTCCATCTCGGCAAGGGCGCCGCGGGCGGGAGAGCGGATCAGCAGGTCCTCGGCCGTGAGCACGAAGGCCTTGCCGAAGCCGCCGTTGAGAAGGGCGCGCTGCGGCACGAGGCGGAAGAAGGTGAAATCGGGGAAATCGACATAAAGCTTCGCCTTCGGGTGGCGGCGGACGAAGCGCTCGCGAAGGGCGGCGCGCGCCTCGCTCTCGCGCGACACCTCCTCGGCAATCGAGATGACGGTGAGGCGCGGATGGGCGAGCGGGTCGCCCTTGCCGGGCTCGCCGGCGAGCAGCGAGGCGCGGGGATCGGCCCTGAGCGCCTGCGTGTGGAAGGAAAGGGCCGAGACGAGGATGACGGGCGCGCCGTCGGTATCGGTGCCGGTCAGGGTGCGGCTGGCGAAGGGAAAGCCCGTCTCCGGCTCGAACACGGCGAGAGGGCAACTGCGCGCCGAGCGCAGGAGGGTGCGCGCAAGGCGGCGGGCCTCGTCGTCCGTTACGCGCAGAACGCTCGGTTTGTCCTTCTCGGTCATGATGTCTGGCTCCGTATGTCGATAAAAAGGCGGCGCCCCGCATGGAGGCGCCGCCCTATCTAATCCGATCGCCGGCCGATGTCAGCCGCGCCGGCGGTGCCGCGTCAATCCGTTGACGATGTCCTGCGCGTTGATCGTGCCGATCACCGTGCCGTTGTCGACGACGCCGACATTGCCGGGCGTGCGGGCCATGGCGTCGAGGACGTCGACGAGCGGGGTCGTCGGCGCGGCGGTCGCCGTCACGCCGCCGCTGCCGTCGGAGGCGCCGTGCTGCATGACGTCCCCGGCGGTCAGCATGTTGATCGGGTTCATGTTCTGCACGAAATCGGCGACATACTGGTTGGCCGGGTTCTTCACGATCTCCTGCGGCGTGCCGCACTGGATGATGCGCCCGCCCTCCATGATGGCGATGCGGTTGCCGATGCGGAAGGCCTCGTCGAGGTCGTGGCTGACGAAGATGATGGTCTTCTTCAGCCGGCGCTGGAACTCCAGGAGCTCGTCCTGAAGGCGCGTGCGGATCAGCGGGTCGAGCGCGGAGAAGGGCTCGTCCATGAGCAGGATCGGCGCGCCGGTCGCGAAGGCGCGGGCAAGGCCGACGCGCTGCTGCATGCCGCCCGAAAGCTCGTTGACCTTGCGGTCAGCCCATTTGGAGAGGTTGACGAGCTCGAGCTGCTCGCCGACGCGCGCCTTTCGCTCGGCATCCGGCACGCCGGCAAGCTCGAGGCCGAAGCCGACATTGTCGGCGACGGTGCGCCAGGGCAGGAGCGCGAACTGCTGGAACACCATGGAGACGGTGTGCATGCGGAAATCGCGCAGCGCCTTGGGCGTCGCCGTGTAGGGATTGACCGAGCCGGCGCCGGCCTTCACCTCCACCTCGCCGCGCACCACCGGGGCAAGGCCGTTGACGGCGCGAAGCAGCGTCGACTTGCCGGAGCCCGAAAGGCCCATCAGCACGAGGATCTCGCCCTCGTTGATGGAGAGCGTGGCGTCCGCCACGCCGAGCACGAGGCCGGTTTCCGCGCCGATCTCGTCGCGGGTCTTGCCCGCGTCCACCATCGAGAGGGCCTTTTGCGGATTGTCCCCGAAGATGATGGAGACGTTCTTGAAGACGACGGTATCGGTCATCAGGAGTCTCCTTCATCGGAAGAGCGGAAGAGCCGGTCGAGGATGATCGCGAGGATCACGATGCACAGCCCCGCCTCGAAGCCCATGGAGATGTTGACGGTGTTGAGCGCGCGCACCACCGGAACGCCGAGCCCCTTGGCGCCGACGAGCGCGGCGATGACCACCATCGACAGCGACAGCATGATCGTCTGGGTGAGGCCGGCCATGATCTGCGGCATGGCGTAGGGCAGCTCCACCTTGCGCAGCACCTGGCCGGGCGTCGCGCCGAAGGCCTGGGCGGCCTCGACCAGCGACGGGGGCGTCGAGATGATGCCGAGGCGCGTCAGGCGGATCGGCGCGGGTATGGCGAAGATCACGGTCGCGATCAGGCCCGGCACCATGCCGAGGCCGAAGAGGATGAGCGCCGGGATGAGGTAGACGAAGGTGGGGATCGTCTGCATCAGGTCGAGGATGGGGCGCAGGATCGAGTAGAACCACGGCCGGCGCGCGGCCGCGATGCCGAGCGGCACGCCGACGACCATGCTGACGCCGGTCGCCGCCAGCACGAGCGCGAGCGTTTCCGTCGTCTCCTTCCAGTAGCCCTGGTTCACGATGAGCAGCAGGCCGAAGAAGGTGAAGGCGGCAACGCCGATGGAGCGGTGGAAGCGCCAGCTTACCGCCGTCAGGAGCACGATGAGGAAGAGCGCGAAGGCGAGCTTGCCGCCCGCGCTCTCGATGAAAGGCCCCTGCAACAGGAACAGGAGGGCATCGATGCCGGCCTGAAGCACGACCTTGAGGAAATCGAAAAGTCCCTTGCCGTTCGTCGTCAACCAGTTGACGGCGTCCTTGGCGATCGGGCCGATCGGAATTTTGGAGACGGTGAGCCAATCCACGGCAGCAGACCCTTGGCTGGAGGTTGAGGATGCGCGTTCACGCTTCCGAAAATCCGGGTGCAAAACCGCTCGAACGTTTTCGCTGGGATTGCAGTATCCGGAGGGAAGAAGAAGGGCGGGAAAGTTTCCTTCCCGCCCTGGTCTTGCCCGTTAGAGGCCGAGCGCGGTCTTTGCCGCTGCAAGGGCCTCGCCGCTGCCGTCCTTGGTGGTCACGCCCGCAAGCCACGGCTCGATGGCGGCGGGGTTGGCCTTCAGCCATCCGGCCGCTGCCGTTTCCGGATCCTGCCCGTCGTTCAGGATCTTGCCCATGATCTGGTTTTCCATTTCCAGCGTGAACTTGAGGTTCTGCAGGAACTTGCCGACGTTCGGGCATTCGGTGGTGTAGCCCTGGCGCACGTTGGTGTAGACGGTGGCGCCGCCGAAGTTCGGGCCGAAGACGTCGTCGCCGCCCGTAAGGTAGGTCAGCTTGAAGTTGGCGTTCATCGGGTGGGGTTCCCAGCCGAGGAAGACGATCGGCGCGTTTTCCTGCTCGGAGCGGGCGACTTCGGCCAGCATGCCCTGCTCGGAGGATTCGACGACCTCGAAGCCGGAAAGGTCGAACTTGTTGCCGGAGACCATGTCGATGATCAGGCGGTTGCCGTCATTGCCCGGCTCGATGCCGTAGATCTTGCCGTCGAGCTCGGCCTTGTGGGCGGCGATGTCCTTGAAGTCCTTGATGCCGATCTCGGCGCCCTTGGCATTGGTCGCCAGCGTGTATTTCGCGCCTTCGAGGTTCTCGCGCACCGTCTCGACCGAGCCGTCGTCGCGGAAGGGCTTGATGTCGGCTTCCATGGTCGGCATCCAGTTGCCGAGGAAGACATCGATGTCCTTGTTCTTGAGCGAGGTATAGGTGACCGGAACGGACAGGACCGTCACTTCCGTTTCATAGCCGAGGCTCTTGAGGATGGTGGTCGCGGTCGCCGTCGTGGCGGTGATGTCCGTCCAGCCGACGTCGGAGAAACGGACCTTGCCACAGCTTTCCGCCTCGGCGGCCGAAGCCGTCGCGACGCCGACCGCCAGAACGGATGCGGCGGCGGCAAGCAGCGTCTTGAACGATGATGCAGTCTTCATTTTATTGCTCCCCTTATGACTGGTGTTTAGCCAATCACCAAAACGATATGCTTTCAAGCGCCTTGGCGTAACCGGAAGGCCCTGAAAGGTCCAATAAATTTCGGCCCTGTTCGCAATTTCGCACATGGATGTCGCAACGGATGGGCCCCGACGATTTCTGTGGTTTTGCGGCCTTTCCCGCTGGAAAAGCGCGCCCTGCCGGGCCATGAGACGGGCAGCGGAGAAAATCATGGCCAAGCTCTATTTCAGTTATGCGACGATGAACGCGGGCAAGTCGACGCTGCTCCTGCAGGCGTCCTACAACTACCGCGAACGCGGCATGCGCACGGCGATCCTCATCGCCGCCTTCGACGACCGCGCCGGGCAGGGGCGCATCTCCTCGCGCATCGGCCTTTCCGCCGACGCCATCGCCTTCGACCGGGCGGACGACCTCTACCGGCATATCGAGGAACTGAACGGGGAGGGCGACGACAGGATCGCCTGCGTCTTCGTCGACGAGGCGCAGTTCCTCACCGAGGAACAGGTCTGGCAGCTTGCGCGCGTCGCCGACCGGATGCACATTCCCGTCATGGCCTACGGCCTGCGCACCGATTTCCAGGGCAAGCTCTTCCCCGGCTCCAGGGCGCTTCTCGCGCTTGCAGACGAACTGCGCGAGGTGCGCACCATCTGCCATTGCGGCCGCAAGGCCACCATGGTCGTCCGGCTCGGGGCGGACGGCAAGGTCGTGAAGGAGGGCGCGCAGGTCGAGATCGGCGGCAACGACAAATACGTCTCCTACTGCCGCCGCCACTGGGACGATATCATGGCCGCCGACTGAGGCCGTCCGGCGGCGAAAGGACGAACGATGAGAAAGCTCTGCACCCTTGCCGCCATTTCCGTCTGTCTTTCCGCCCCCGCGCACGCGGAGGGCGATGCGGTGGCGGGCAAGGCGGTCTTCCGGAAATGCGCGCCGTGCCATTCGACGGAGCCGGTCAACCGCGTGGGGCCGACCCTTGCCGGCGTCGTCGGGCGCCCGGTCGCTTCCGTAGCCGACTACAGCTATTCCCCGGCGATGAAGGCCTTCTCCGAGGGCGGCAAGGTCTGGAACGAGGCGGTGCTTGCCGAATACCTGCAATCGCCCAAGGCGATGGTGCCGGGAACGCGCATGACCTTCGCGGGGCTGAAGAAGATCGAGGATATCGCCAACCTCATCGCCTATCTGAAGGCGCCCGCCGGACAATAGCGGCACGCGGAAAATTTCGCCGGCCATCTTGCGGCGCGTTCGCCGTGTCCCAAATGTTTGACCGGGAAACCCCGCGGACAGGTTCCTATCTGTCTGAAATCGTATAGTGTCGCGGCGGAATAAATCGCGCGGCGCGGACGTCTGCCGTGGAGAGACAAGGGGAGAGGGATGGCCACACTTCAGAACTTCGATACGGAAATCGCAAAGACCCGCGGCGTCGTCAACGAGATGCGCGGCAAGCTGGAGCAGTCCGGCGTCGTGCTGGAGCAGTTCGCCAAGGCCGACACCAAGCTCGGCGACGTCAATTTCGATATCGAGAACGCCCGCATCCAGGACGTCATCGCCCAGCAGAAGGTGATGGAGGGCAACATCGCCGACCTCATCATCGGGCTGGAGGACGCCACCAACGTCTTCGGCACCGAATTCGAAAGCATGAAGAGCTATACGGGCTACGAGAAGTTCATCGGCATCTTCTCCAAGCAGAAGATGCAGCGCATGCGCACCGACCGCGTGCGCAACATGTCGCTGGCCGGCAACCTGCAGGAACTGCTCTCCAAGTCCGACACCATTGTCGGCATCCTCAAGGAGCAGAAGTCGATCCTCGACCAGCGCTACAAGACCTCCGAGGCGAGCCTCGTGCAGGTGATCGAGCGGCGCAAGGGCACGATGGCGAACCTCGAAACGACGCAGAAGCGCATCGAGGAACTGAACCCGCTCCTGATGGACCTCGAGAACCGCATCGCCGCCTCGACCGAGCAGAAGACCCGCACGGACCTCGAGGGCGAGCGCTCGGCGCTGGCGACCGAATACAACCAGATGCAGGCGAAAGAGCAGGAGCTTCTGGCCGAAAGCCAGACGCTGGAGCGCTACACCTCCATGTTCCAGACCTTCGTGGATTCGCTCAACAACCAGATCGCCGCGCAGAACACGCTGATCAACAAGCTGACCATCGACACCGAGCAGCGCATCGTCCTCTACAAGGCGCTGGAGGATTCGCTGAAGACGGCCGCCCAGCAGGACGTGGCGCACAAGATCAACACGCTGGGCTCGCAGGTGGATACGGCGGCGGAAGAGACCATGGCCGGCATCGGCTCGGCCGCCCAGCGCCATATCGGCGACCTTCTCGAAATGCACGAGAAGAACATGCTGGCGACGCAGGACATCCAGCGCCGCAAGAAACTCGCCGACGACGCCTTCGCCCGGCGCTTCCAGGCCGTGATGGACAAGCACAACACGGCCAATTACGTGAAGTCGTGATGGCGGGCATGGAAATGCCGGAGGTCGGGATACCCCCCTCTGCCCTGCCGGGCATCTCCCCCACAGGGGGGGAGATCGGCTTGAGGCACGGTGGTGCCACGATTCAATCTCCCCCCTTGTGGGGGAGATGCCCGGCAGGGCAGAGGGGGGTGCCTTTGGCATCGGCCGACGACGGGGCAGGCCCCCGATGAACATCCCCGCTGACAGCCCCGTCGCGCAATATTTCGCCACCATCCGCTCCGCCCTCGGCGGGCTCGAAATCTTCCTCGGCGACCGCAATTCGCCGCTCTACCGCAATTCCGTGGTGGGCGAGGTGGTCATGCCGTATCTCTCGCGGCTGAAGGCGTCCTTCGCCTGCTGGGAGAACCGTATCGGCTTTGTCCAGCAGTTCCGCGTCTCGCGGGCCGAGAGCGGCTTTCCGGTCTTCCAGAACGTGCTGGAGCTGGAGAACGACCGGCAGAGCGCGGAAAAGCGGCTTGCCGCCATGCCGAACGCCGACCAGCTCCGGTCCGAGATGGCGGATTTCATCCTGCGGCAGAAGGCCTTTCCCGGCGACCTTCAGGCGCGCATGGCCGAAAGGCTCTATCTGGAGCAGATCGGCAAGGGCGACATCTTCTCGCCCTTCGTGCTGCCGGAAACCATTCGCGTCGCCGTCAACCCGAAGACCATGCGGCCCTATTACGTCGTGTGCTGGGGCGCCTTCGACGGCACGGCGACGTTGCCGATGATCTACATGGCGACCATCGAGGATTCGGCGGAGAACGTCATCGACATGCTGGTGACGAAGGACGGCAAGCTCAACCCGGACGTGGATATCCCGCTGCCGGTCGGCGGGCTGCTCAATCCCGAGCTTGCTTCCCGCTTCGACGATTTCGCGCTGAAGAACAGCGCTTATTCCCTGACGCCGGTGACGATCGCCACCAACCTCGACCGGGATTTTCCGACGCTGCATCCCAAGCAGCTCCGCCGCATCGTGCTCGGGCCCTTCTATTCGGCGGGCATCACCGAGAACAACGAGAAGGTCAACGAGATCCTCTCCAAGGTGCGGCGGCCGGAGAATGCCTGGCTGCTGACATGGACGGTGCAGGAGGTGTTCTCCAAGGCCGAGCGCCCGGCGCAGAAGGGCTTCTGGAGCTCGACGCCCGCGCAGGAGGAATTCCACATCGAGACCGACGATCTCGAAGCCACCCGCATGGGCGTCAGCGCCTATGAGAAGCACGCGCTCGTGCCGCACGACGCCTACCAGGCGCTCTATGCGGCGGGCGAGACGCAGGGCATCTTCGGCAGCTACAAGGTCCATGTGATCTCCGGAAATCAGGTAATCAGCGAGGGCTAGCATGAGCCTCAATGCCGGACTGACGACGATCCACGAGGACGACATCGCCAAGCACCAGGCGGCGGCGCAGAGCCTCGTCACCAAGCTCGTCATCCTCGAAAGCGACGACGGCCGCAACGGCACGGCGCTTGCCGGCACGGGACGGCGCTTCGTCTCGACGGTCTCGACCGCCGGCACGCGGCGCACGCGCGAGGTGGAGCTGGCAAGGACCGTCCAGTCGGTGCGCGCGGACGACCCCATGCTCTCGCCGCAGCAGCATGCCGTGCTTTTTCGCGCGCGGCGCGGGTTGCAGGTGGCGCTGGCGGTGGCGGAGGTGTTTTCGCGCCAAAGCGATCTCGAAGGCCTGCAAGCGCGCAATCTCTCCGCGCCGCTCGGCGGCGAGGAGGCGAGCCGCTTCAAGGCGCTGCTCTCGGCCTCCGCCTATATCGCCGCCTTCACCTTCGCCGCCTATCTCGGCGCGACGCTGCCGGGCGAGGGCGAGCCGGTGGAGGATGGCGGAGAGCCGGACTATCTCTTCGACACGCCGCAGGATGCCCTGAAGAGCATGGTCGCCGGCCTCGACCGCACGCTTGCCGGCGCGCCGGACGATGCGGCGCTCGTCAGCCGGGCGCGCGCCTTCTCGCGCGTCGCCATCGAGGGATTGATTTCCCGCCGCGCCCGCTTCACCGGGCTTGCTGGCTTCGAGAACGCGCATATCCGCATAGAGCAGGACGATTTCACGCTCTCCGGCTTCGACGTCGCGCCCGGCCAGAAGCGCAAGCCGCTGGTGATGACGTTCAAGAAGCCGAACGAGATCATCGGCAACCACATCGCCAAGTACCAGGCGATGAAGCTCGCCAAGATGCTCGTCGCCTACGATTTCGAGCGGCAGCTCAATCCCTTCGTCGAGCTCGGCGGCTTCCTCTTCACTTTCATCGGCGACGGCATGCCGGGCACCGGCAAGACGATCCTCATCCAGATGCTGGCCGGCCTTCTCGACGACTACTGCCGGATCGCCGGCTACGCCTTCCACTACGAGAATTTCGGCGTCGACCAGATTTCCTCCTACCAGGGCAAGTCCGGCCAGAACTGCAAGGAGTTCGTCACCAACGTCGTCAACCCCAAGGCCATCGGCTTCGGCACGATCGACGACGTCGACCAGGTCGCGGCGAAACGCTCCGACGACCGCGCCTCCGCCGGCCAGCACGAGGTGACGGCGGTGCTGATGGAGAGCTTTGCCGGCGCCTCGACCGTGGTGCGCGGCAATTGCACCTTCGGCATGTTCTCCAACTATCCGGAGAATGTCGACGACGCGCTGCGCCAGCGCGCCGGCGCCCGCTGGCTGGTCGACGGGCCGCAGACCGAGGACGACTATATCGACATCTTCGCCATGCTCGTCGGCAGGAACCATTCGATCCCGCTCGGCGGCCATGTCCTCTTCGAGGGGCAGGAGATCAGGCGCGCCGTCTCCAGTTCCTACGAGCAGCACGCACGCCCGCAGGAGGACGGCCTGCTGGCGGTGTGGGAGCGGCACGAGAAGGAGCACGGCGCGATCCGCACGCTGGAGGATATCGGCAGCTATCTCCACGCCATCAAGATCGCCGAGCCGCGCTTCACCGGCCGCGCCATCAAGAACATCACGGATGCGATCAAGATGCGCGCCATGGACGTCGACCTGCCGGACGACTGGTTCGCGACGCCCGAGGCCTTCATGCACAAGGGCTACGACGAGAAGAAGGCGATGATCGAGGAACTGCGCGGGCCCATCACCATGGAGATGGTCCTCCAGGAGATCAACCGCTACGCCGACTCGGAATTCCGCTACACCGACAAATCCGACGACGCCGCCGTCTCCGACATCATCCGCCGCGAGCGCCAGCGCGAAAAGGCGATCCGCGAGATGGAGGCGATGAAGGCGGAGGGGCGATGGTAATTGCGTGGTTGCCCCTCATCCGGCCTGCCGGCCACCTTCTCCCCGCAAGCGGGGCGAAGGAGGTATGCCGCGCCGTTTTCCCACGTATTCAGTGCTGCATGGGGCACGTTCCCTCTCCCCGCTTGCGGGGAGAGGGTTAGGGTGAGGGGCAAATGCGCGGTGCGAACGGCAAGAGAACCACAAGAGCAAGGCAGTTGCGCCGGGTCGATAACGATGCCGAGGCGTGGCTTTGGTCCGAGTTGCGCGGGCGGCGGTTGAATGGCTTCAAGTTCGTGCGCCAGCTCGTGATCGGTCCTTATTTCGCAGACTTTGCCTGCCGGGAGAAAATGGTGGTGATCGAGGTTGACGGCAGCCAGCACGCAGGTAGTGAATACGATCGGAAACGAAATGAATTCATGGGCATGAACGGTTGGTCCGTTGCCCGCTTCTGGAATGTGGATGTGATCACGAAGCGCGATTCGGTGCTGGAGACGATTGTAGCGATCTGCGAGGACCGCCTGACGGAGCGCGTGACCGAAACGGATTTCACGTTTCTGCCGGCAACGGTGACCGCATGAAACGCCTCCTCGAAGCCGAACTGGTCTATGGCCGGCTGTTGCCGGTGGAGGAGCCGCATCTGATCGAGCGCTACAACAAGGCGCTCGACGGGTTCGGCACGCCGCGCACGGCGCTTTCGGGCTTCCGCATCGACATGACGGGCTTTTCGCCGGAGATCGCGGACGAGCTGGGCGACCGGGACTATCTCGACCCGAACCGCGTCAACCGGCGCTTCATCGTCATGACGCCCGAGCAGGTGAACCTGCCGGTGGTCCATACCAGCTTTTCCAACACCGCCGCGCTGATGCACGAGTTCTTCGCGGCGAACGCGCGGGCGATCAATGCGGTGACGATCCGCGATGCGCTCTATGGCGAGATCGAGGATTCCGTCTCGGTCGTGCGCGATATCGACGATCTGCTCTCGATCAACGAGGTGCGCTTCAGGGTGCTCTCGGCGGAAGACATGCTCGGCAAGGCGGCGGAGCTGCGCGGGCTGGTCGACCGGCTGAAGACGGTGCCGAACGCCTGGTCGGACGACGCCATGCTCACCCGCATGGTGGAGCTTGCCAAGCAGACCGGCGACATCCGGCAGAACGCGCTGGTGCCCGACCAGCTCGTCTTCCGCCACGAGGCCTATTGGGCGAACCATTTCGGCGGGGTCTACGTCTTCCTCGACGGCAAGGCGACGACGGTGATCTGCGATCCGACCGTGCCGGGTTTCCGCCGCTCGCGGCCCTGGCAGGTGAGCTATATCGCGCTCGACGACCACAGGCGCATCTTCGACTTCCTCGTCTCGACGAAGCGGCTGGAGCTGCCGCGCGCGTCCTGGGTCGAGCCGTCCGGCCTCTTCCAGCACCGGGCGGACATGACGATCGCCGGCCTCGTCAACGAGAGCGATCCGACCGCCGACCTCGAAAAGGCCGACCGCATCTGGCTCCAGACGTGGATGCACCGCAACGCCGACCGGGTGGCGGCAGAGGGCTCCTATCCGTTCCTTCAGGAGGCGATCCGCACGGTGGCGGCGACGGGCGAGATCAAGATCGACGAGGTGGAGCCGAAGAGGCGCTTCCAGCTCGTGCGCGCCGCGCCCGACCATCCGGACCAGTGGCTCGTCAACCGCCTGATTTCGCAGATGGTCCCCTACGACTTCGTGTCCCGCTTCGTCTTCGACAAGCAGGGTTTCTACGCCGCCTACGAGCGCTACAGCGAAAAGTTCCGCGCTTATGTTGTTGCGACATTGACGGGAACCTATCTGCAGGACAAGGCTGCTTTCCGCAGGAAGCTCTACGGTATCAGAGAGGACGACGCCAATGCTTGACCCGATCGCCCTGTTTTTCCAGCGTATCTTCGCGGCCGTCGGGCGGGGTGTCGGCCTCGTGGTCGCCTGGATCCTCTGGCCCTTCGTGACGGCGGCGAACTGGTACAGGGCGCGCGGCTGGCTCATCCGCGGGCCGATCGGCATCTTCCTCATCCTCCTTGTCGGCTTCTACGCCTATTTCATCTGGCAGACTCAGGCATGGACGAACTTCAACCCCGACTATGTCAACGCTTACAATCTCGGCGAGCGCAAGCAGGATGCAGGCACGTCCTCCGCCACGACGCCGACCGGCGAGGTGGGCGAGCCGGAGCCGAAGACCTGCGTGCGCTCTGCCATCGTCGACGTGACGGCCGACCTCATCGATTTCAACGTCAACCAGAATGCCTGGATCTCCTCCATGCTGCTCTACAAGCTCGGGCTCTTCGGGCTGGAGTGGGACAAGACGCCCTGGTTCGACAACAAGGCGGCCTTCCAGCGCGGCGTGAACCAGGCGATCCGCCGCACCGCCGTCGAGCTGGTGGACGCGCTCGGCCGCGTGCGCGGCACCTCCGGCATCAACAACGACCTCCAGCGCGCCCGCGGCAACATGCAGTTCGACGAGGAGACCTGGTATTTCGGCTCGGATTCGCTGCTGCCGAAGACGCCAACGCCGAACTATTACCGCACGGCCATGGGGGACCTGCGCAAGTTCAACGCCTCGCTCGAGGCCTGCGAGGCGATCTTCGACGGGCGCTCGGACAACCTGATCGAATTCCTCGACCGCATCACCAACGATATCGGCGCCACCTCCGACATCATCCGCAGGCAGTCGGAATTCCAGAACGGCGGCTGGTTCGATACGCGCGCCGACGATCGCTTCTGGTTCGCCTACGGCCAGCTCTACGGTTATTACGGCATCCTTTCGGCAGCCGGCGCGGATTTCGACGCGGTGATCAAGGCGCGCGGCATCGGGACGCTGTGGGGCGAAAGCATCAAGCAGTTGCGCTCCGCGCTGAAGGTGCAGCCGTTCATCATCTCCAACGGGAAGGAAGACGGCTGGATCATGCCGACGCACCTTGCCACGATGGGCTTCTATATCCTGCGCGTGCGCTCCAACCTGGTGGAAATGCGCGACGTGCTGGCTCGGTAACGAGCGCAGAACGGGCGGGGAGACCCGCCCGCCTTCACGCTGGAATGGCATGCCAACAGGAATGCGCCGCGGACGGAGGAGGAGAAACCCGGCCGCGGTCGCCCGCTCAAAAGGGGGAGCACCGCATGGCCGACGTGAAATCCGACATCGAAATCGCCCGCGCCGCCCGCAAGAAGCCGATCCTGGAGATCGGCGAAAAGCTCGGCATTCCGCCGGAACACCTTCTGCCCTACGGGCACGACAAGGCGAAGGTCAGCGCCGACTTCATCGCCGCGCAGAAGGACCGCAGGAACGGCAAGCTGATCCTCGTGACGGCCATCAACCCGACGCCGGCGGGCGAGGGCAAGACGACGACCACCGTGGGGCTCGGCGACGGGCTCAACCGCATCGGCAAGAAGGCGATCGTCTGCATCCGCGAGGCCTCGCTCGGCCCCTGCTTCGGCGTCAAGGGGGGCGCTGCCGGCGGCGGCTATGCGCAGGTCGTGCCCATGGAGGACATGAACCTCCACTTCACCGGCGATTTCCACGCCATCACCGCCGCGCACAACCTGCTCTCCGCCCTTCTCGACAATCACATCTACTGGGGCAACGAGCAGAACATCGATATCCGCCGCATCGCCTGGCGGCGCGTGATGGACATGAACGACCGGGCGCTGCGCCAGATCGTCTGCTCGCTCGGCGGGGTGGCGAACGGCTACCCGCGCGAGACGGGCTTCGACATCACCGTCGCCTCGGAGGTCATGGCGATCCTCTGTCTCGCGCGCGATCTCAAGGACCTCGAACGGCGCCTCGGCAACATCATCGTCGGCTACCGGCGCGACAAGTCGCCGGTCTTCGCCCGCGACATCAAGGCGGACGGGGCGATGACCGTGCTTTTGAAGGACGCCATGCAGCCGAACCTCGTGCAGACGCTGGAGAACAACCCCGCCTTCGTGCACGGCGGGCCCTTCGCCAACATCGCCCATGGCTGCAATTCGGTGATCGCCACGACGACGGCGCTGAAGCTTGCCGACTACGTGGTGACGGAGGCCGGCTTCGGCGCCGATCTCGGGGCGGAAAAGTTCTTCGACATCAAGTGCCGCAAGGCCGGGCTGAAGCCGGATGCCGCGGTGATCGTTGCGACCGTGCGCGCCATGAAGATGAACGGCGGGGTGAAGAAGGACGACCTTAACCGCGAGGATATCGAGGCGGTGAGGAAAGGCTGCGCCAATCTCGGCCGTCATGTGCAGAACGTCAAGAAATTCGGCGTGCCGGTGGTCGTCGCCATCAACCACTTCACCTCCGACACCGAGGCGGAAATCCGGGCGGTGAAGGACTATGTGGCGACGCTCGGGGCCGAGGCGATCCTCTGCCGGCACTGGGCGGAGGGCTCGGCCGGCATCGAGGCGCTCGCCCGCAAGGTGGTGGAGCTTGCCGATTCCGGCCTCTCGCAGTTCTCGCCGCTTTACCCGGACGACATGCCGCTGTTCCAGAAGATCGAGACGATCGCCAAGGACATCTACCATGCCGGCGAGGTAATCGCCGACAAGGCGGTGCGCGACCAGTTGCGCGTCTGGGAGGAGCAGGGCTACGGCCGGCTGCCGGTCTGCATGGCCAAGACGCAGTATTCCTTCTCGACCGACCCGAACCTGCGCGGCGCGCCCTCCGGCCATACGGTGCCGGTGCGCGAGGTGCGGCTTTCGGCCGGTGCCGGCTTCGTCGTCGTCATCACCGGCGAGATCATGACCATGCCGGGCCTGCCGAAGGTGCCGTCCTCGGAGCGGATCTTCCTCAACGAGGACGGCCAGATCGAGGGGCTTTCCTGAGAGGAGAGGGGCGCTTTCGCGCCCCTTTTCGTCGTTCAGCTACGGCCGAGGAAATCCAGCTTGCCGACGGGAACGCCGTTGTGGCGCAGGATCGCGTAGGCGGTCGTCAGGTGGAAATAGAAATTCGGCAGGGCGTGGGTCAGGAGATAATCCTGGCCCGTGAAGCTCACCTCCCGGTGCCGCGTCTTGAGCACGACGGTGCGCTCCTCCGCGCCCTCGAAGGCGGCTTCCGGCACGGAGGCGAGATAGGCGGCGGTCTTGTCGATGCGTGCGCGCAGGTCCGCAAGCGTCACCTCGTCGTCCGCAAAGGACGGGGCTTCGGTGGCGGTGAGGCGGGCAGCCGCGCCCTTCGCCGTGTCGCTCAGGCGCTGGACCTGGCCGGCGAGCGACAGCATGTCCGGGGCAAGGCGCGCATCGACGAGGACCTGCGGCTTGAAGTTCTTCTCCTCCGCATAGGCCTCGGCCTTGTCGAGCAGTTTTGCAAGGACGGCAAAGCCGTGCTGGAAGGCCGGGATGGAGGCGGAATAGGGCGAAATCGACATGGGGAACCTCGACAGGTGAAAGGGCGGGAGCCGCGACGGGCCGCGCTACAGATAGGTGCCGGTCCGCCCGCTTTTTATGGCGCGGGCGAAAATATTCCCGCCTACCAGCAATAGCGATAGCCGCCGCGGCGCGCCTTCACGTCGAGATGCAGATGGTTCTGGTGGGCGGCGTCGCTGCCGGGATCGAGCACGGTGGTGAAATAGAGGCAGCCCGCCTCGGTGATGGCGCGCTGGAAGGCGCCTTCGAGGGAGGAATCCTTGTCGGCCGGGCGGATGGTGAGCGTCTTGCCGCTCTTCAGCGTGAAGCCGGCGATATCGATGGCATTGCCGAAGGCGTGCTCGGAGATCTTCCCTTCCGCCGCGCCGTTCCTGTTGCGGCAGACATAGGCGGAGGCCTGCGAAATCCCCGTGATCGCCTCGCCGGGGAATGCTGCGGCGAGCGACGGCTTGACCGATCCTTCCAGCCAGCGCGAGAGCTGGAGCGCCGTTTCGCAGCGCACCGTCGCCTCCGGCTCGACCTTTACGCCGCCGGGCAGGCCCTTCAGGAGGACCGGCTTTTCCATGCCGCAGGCCTTGCCGTCGTTGACCGTCGGGGCATCGGTGAAGATCGCGCCGATGTCCTGCAACGCCGTGCGGCAGGCAGCGGTCGCGCGCTCGTCCTCCTTTGGCCGCTCGCGCGCCTTCTCCTCGTCGTCCTTTACGGGCCCGGTTTCCTCCGCCGGCGCTTCGGCGGCGGGCTTGTCCTCCGGCCGGCGCTCGGGAAGAGGGCCTTCCTTCGGCAGGTCGGCCGCTCCGCAAAGCGCAAGGAGCGCGGCGACAAGGGTGAGGTGGCGAAGGGCAAGGATGGGGCTTCCTCCCGGCTGAGACAGTCGGAAGGAAAACGCCCGGAAACGGATTTGGTTGCCGCGAACGCCTAGATGCCGGCGCCGCAGGTGATTTCCAGCGCCGGTGCGGGGTGGGCGGCACACGTGCCGGCGATCTCGCGGATGCGCTCGATGAAGCGATGGTTGTCGCTGGCATCGTTGTTCTCGATGAGGTCGAGAAGGAAGCCGAGGACCGCATGGGCCTCGGCCGCATTTTGCGGCTTATGGCGATAGATGGCCTCGAAGAGATGCGAGAGCCTGTCGTCGAGCGCCTTGAAGCGGGGTGTTTCGTAGTGTTCGAGTTCCCTGACGAGCTGCAACTGCATCTCGCGGAACTCTTCCACCATGATGGAGATCATGGGTGCTTTGCCTTGCTGTCGATGGTCTGGATCATTCGCCATTAGCATATGCTTATGGTTCGGGCCATGGCGAAAACTAGCGATATCGGCGGATTGTTTCGCCGGTTCCCGCATTCCAGCATGATTCAAACCCATCGATGCGCCGCGTTGTAATTTCCGAACGGCGGCGGACAAAAAGAAGCCCGCCAGGGAGCGGGCTTCTTCTGTCGAGGTTCCAGCGTGGAGGCCGTCAGAACTTCTTGGTGATGGAAATCTTGAACGTGCGTCCCGGCTCGGTGAAATAGTCCTGTTGTGCGAGCTTGGTGTCCGCCGGCACGTCCAGCGCGTTCCAGTATTTCTTGTTGAAGATGTTGAACACGCCGGCCTGGATGCGCAGGCCGCTGAGGTCGGTGTCGCCCACCTTCTGCGGTTCCCACCAGACGGTCGCGTCGACCAGGCCGTAGCCGGGCGCCTCGAAGCCTTTGCCGCTGACATCGCCGGTGCTTGCGTCCACTTCACCGCGGCTCACCTTGTTGCGGGCCGCCGCCATGGTCAGCGAAACGTCCGTACCCCAGGTCTCGGTCGCATAGCCGAGGCCGACGATCGCGCGCAGCGGCGCGACCGAGTTGAGGTAGTCGTCCTCTTCCGTGTCCTTGCCGTGCGACCAGGCAACAGAGCCCCAGGTCCGCCAGTTCTCGCGGAACCGCCATTCGCCGCCAAGCTCCACGCCGTAAATCTGGACCTTGTTGCGGTTCTCGTAGCCGGTGACGCCTGCGACCGGATAGTCGCCGCCCGGCGCGGCGAGCACCACCGTGTCGATGAAGTTGCGGTAGTAGTTGTTGAAGGCGGTTGCCGAGAATGTGTAGTCGTCGGCCTCGTAGCGCGCGCCGACCTCGAAGCCGTTGCTGGTTTCGGTTTCAAGGTTCGGATTGCCGAGACGCGCGTAGGAGCCCGGCGCGCCGTAGTTCTGGTAGAGCTCGGCCACGGTCGGGGCGCGGAAGCCGCGCGCATACTGCGTGAACAGCTCCAGCTCTTCCGTGGCCTGCCAGGCGAGGCGCAGCTTCGGCGAGATGCCGAAATCGTCGGCCTTGTTCATATAGGCCGGGTCGTAGTTCGGGCTGCTTTCGAAGGTGGACGTCGACTGCGGCGTGTGGCTGTACCAGTCGAAGCGGACGCCCGGCGTCACGGTCAGCCGGTTATCGAAGAACTTGACGTCGTCCTCGACGAAGAAGCCGGCAACGGTGCTGTCGACATCCGGCATGTCGGAGGAGTTCGTGTGGAGCATGCGGCAGGACTGCGGGCCGAACCACTGGGCAACGGTCGTCCAGTCGATATCGGGGCAATTGTCCTTGCCGGCAGAATACTGATGCGTGTCCTGCCAATAGACTTCGCCGCCGAAGCGGAATTCGTGCGACACGCCGCCGAGATCGATTTCCTTCGAGGCATTGCCCGTCAGGCCGTAAGACGTCTGCTCGATCATGTTGTCGCGCAGATAGTCTCCCGTCGGGAAGCCATAGTGAAGCGGGTCGCCCGGAATGATGTCCGCGCGTGCGTCACGAAGGCGAAAAGCCGTCGTGCGGTTGTTCAGCGTTTCCTTCTGCCAATAGGCGACGATGTTTGCCTTGTCGACGATGTCGGAGCCGTCCGGCGAGATGAAATCATAGGAGGCCGACAGGCGCTTGCGGTCGGTTTCCTCGTTGTTCTTCAACGTGCCTTCCTGATAGTTCGCCGTCGTTCCGCGCATGTTCTCGATGTCTTCATCGCGGTTGAAGAGCTCTCCGGTCAGGCCGATGCGATGGCCGCCTTCCAGATACTGGTGGAACTTGACGAGAAGGTTCTTCTGCACGAAGTCGGACGGATTGGCTTCGGTGCGCTTGTCGCCGTAGCCGCCGATGTCGCCGCGGTTTTCCGTCTCGTGGCCCTTTTTGTATCCGGTCTGTATCATCAGCCAGGTATCGTCGAAGCGGGCGGCGGCTGCGGCGTTGCCACCGATGCTGCTGTCCGTGCTGTCGTAGGTGCTCTTTACCAGTGCGCCGACGGACTTGCCTTCCTCGATCAGGTCCTCCGGATCGAGCGTGCGAAGCTGCACCACACCGCCCAGCGCGCCGGAGCCGTACTTGCTGGAATCCGCGCCCTTCGTGATGTCGACGGACGACAGGCTGTCGAAGTCGAACGCATTGACGCCGCCCTTCGCGCTTTCGCGCGGATCGATGAGCCAGGGCAGGCGGATGCCGTCGATGGTGGTGAGCACGCGGTTATCCTGAAGGCCGCGGATGTTGACGCTCTTGCTGGTGTCGTTGAAGTTCACGCCGGCATCGACCCGGCGGGAGAAGTCATTGAAATCGTTGACCATGCGCTGGTCGAGTTCTGTCCGCTCGGTCGTTTCCGTCAGGGGAGACTCCGCGACCCGCGCCTGTTTCTTGCCTTCGACGGTGATCGTTTCGAGCTGGGTTTCCGTGGTCGTTGCCTGCTGGGCGAAGGCGACGGTCGGGATGCAAAGGACGATGGCGACGGCTGATCCGCTCAACAGACGTACGCGTGGTGATAGGGACCAGCGCATGGGGGCTCCTTGACGTTTGTGCATTTGGGCGAAAATGTGGCTACTAAATCTTTCTGATTGGAGTCAAGTTTGAATATGATTTTTTAAGTCATGTTTTTCGGAGGTGACATTTTCGCAATAGGATCAGGCGCTGCGCCTTCCCGGAAAAACCGCCTTGCGCACAGCCACGTCTCGCGCTAACACTTCCGCCATGACGAACATGAACAACATCGCTGGTTGGTGGTGGGCTCGCTGAGGCGGCCTTGACCAGTCATGCGTGATTGAGACGACAAGCCGCCCGAGACCTTCGAGGCGGCTTTCTTGTTTTCGGCCGCCTTGCCGGAACCGGGCCCGAAACGGAGTTGGGGAATGGCCACGAGAATTCTGGAAGACGGCGCGGAAGCCTATGAGACGAAGGGCGGGGTGACCGTCACGCGGCGGCGTCGGGCGGCCGACTATGCCCATGCGATCTCCGCCTATATCGACAAGCTCGACGAGCGGCGCGGCGCGGTCTTCTCGTCGAACTACGAGTATCCGGGCCGCTACACGCGCTGGGACACGGCCGTGGTCGATCCGCCGCTCGCTATCTCCTCCTTCGGCCGCGCCGTGTGGATCGAGGCCTATAACGGGCGGGGCGAGGCGCTGCTTTCCCTCATCGCCGACCGCCTTGCCGCGGTGCCGGAACTGGCGCTGGGCGCGCGCACGGCAACGCGCCTCGACCTCGACGTGAAGCTGCCCGACCGGGTCTTCACCGAGGAGGAGCGCTCCAAGATGCCGACGGTCTTCACGGTGCTGCGCGCCGTGACCGACCTCTTCCATTCCGACCAGGATGCCAGCCTCGGCCTTTACGGCGCCTTCGGCTACGATCTCGCCTTCCAGTTCGACGCCATCGACCTGAAGCTGAAGCGGCCGGACGACCAGCGCGACATGGTGCTCTTCCTGCCGGACGAGATCCTCGTCGTCGACCACTATGCCGCCAAGGCCTGGATCGACCGCTACGATTTCGCCAGGGACGGGCTTTCGACCGAGGGCAAGGCGGAGACGATCGCGCCCGAGCCGTTCCAGACCGTCGACGTCATCCCGCCGCATGGCGACCACCGCCCCGGCGAATATGCCGAGCTCGTCGTCAAGGCGAAGGAGAGTTTCAGGCGCGGCGACCTCTTCGAGGTGGTGCCGGGGCAGAAATTCTTCGAGCGCTGCGAGAGCAGGCCGTCGGAAATCTCCCGCCGCCTCAAGGCGATCAACCCCTCGCCCTATTCGTTCTTCATCAATCTCGGCAACCAGGAATATCTCGTCGGCGCCTCGCCGGAAATGTTCGTTCGCGTGTCGGGCCGGCGCATCGAGACCTGCCCGATCTCGGGCACAATCAAGCGTGGCGACGACCCGATCGCCGACTCGGAGCAGATTCTGAAGCTGCTGAATTCCAAGAAGGACGAATCCGAGTTGACCATGTGCTCGGACGTCGACCGCAACGACAAGAGCCGCGTGTGCGAGCCGGGCTCGGTGAAGGTCATCGGCCGCCGGCAGATCGAGATGTATTCGCGCCTCATTCACACGGTCGACCATATCGAGGGCCGCCTTCGCGACGACATGGACGCCTTCGACGGCTTCCTTTCTCACGCCTGGGCCGTCACCGTCACGGGCGCGCCGAAACTCTGGGCGATGCGCTTCATCGAGGCGCATGAGAAGAGCCCGCGCGCGTGGTATGGTGGGGCGATCGGCATGGTCGGCTTTAACGGCGACATGAACACGGGCCTCACGCTGCGCACCATCCGCATCAAGGACGGCATCGCCGAAGTGCGCGCCGGCGCGACGCTGCTCTACGATTCCAACCCGGAAGAAGAAGAAGCCGAAACCGAACTGAAGGCCTCCGCCATGATCGCAGCCATCCGGGACGCAAGGTCCGGCAATTCCGCCAAGGTGCAGCGCGACGTCGCGGCCGTCGGGGCAGGGGTGAACATCCTCCTCGTCGACCATGAGGACAGCTTCGTCCACACGCTCGCCAATTATTTCCGCCAGACGGGCGCGAGCGTCACGACCGTGCGCACGCCCGTGCCGGAAGAGGTGTTCGACCGGGTCAAGCCGGACCTCGTCGTGCTCTCGCCCGGCCCCGGCACACCGAAGGACTTCGACTGCAAGGCGACGATCAAGAAGGCGCGGGCGCGGGGCCTGCCGATCTTCGGCGTCTGCCTCGGCCTTCAGGCGCTCGCCGAGGCCTATGGCGGGGAGCTGCGCCAGCTCGCCGTGCCCATGCACGGCAAGCCCTCGCGCATCCGCGTGCTGGAGCCGGGCATCGTCTTCTCCGGCCTTGGCCGCGAGGTGACGGTCGGCCGCTACCACTCGATCTTCGCCGATCCCGCGACCTTGCCGCGCGACTTCGTCATCACGGCGGAGAGCGAGGACGGCACGATCATGGGCATCGAGCATGCCAGCGAGCCGGTCGCCGCCGTGCAGTTCCACCCCGAATCCATCATGACCCTCGGCCATGACGCCGGCATGCGCATGATCGAGAACGTCGTGGCGCACCTGTCGAAGAAGGCGAAGGTGAAGGCGGCCTGAAGGCCCCTCCCCAACCCCTCCCCACAAGGGGGAGGGACTTAACGTGCCGCTCCCTTGGCGTCCGCCAACAGCGGCGCGAAGGGAGGAAAGCGGTGCGTCCATCCTTCCTCTCCCCCCTTGTGGGGAGAGCGACTGTCTTTGTGGTCAAGCGTTTTTCCATGGTTTACCGTCGCGGATGATTGCGTTGAGGATGGTGAGGAGTTTTCGCATTGTCGCGACGATGGCGACGATCTTCGGCTTGCCGGCAG